>JADMIO011403865.1_pt1 | contig 52238 bp, 58 predicted proteins | sample 8958161 | NCBI WGS metagenome assembly JADMIO01 (sample SAMN16585339, study PRJNA669376) | soil metagenome | isolation source: Crop rotation soil | place: USA: Cullars Rotation, Alabama | collected 2011
CCGCGACAACTTGTCCACGTGGAATTCTAAGCTTAGGATCCCAATGTGCTGGAAAGGAGCACACTATTTGTGCCTCATTGGGAACTGCTCGGGAAAAGTGGGAGGCGCCCGACAGCGCCGTTATGCGGTGGCGTGAGCCATTGCGGCTTTGGCTTCTTCCCCGCTGACCTTGATGGTCGTGGCGGCGACGACAGCGCCGATAAGAAGCAGGACGCCGCCGACGGCGAATCCCCATGCCCACCCGCTGGTGATGTCCGCAGGATTGGTAGGCACGCCGACTTGATTGGTGCGCGCGACCGACACGGCAGTCAGAAGCGCGAGTCCAATGGCGCCGCCGAGCTGTTGCCCCGTGTTCAGCATGGCGGATGCGATTCCGGAATCCTCTTGGGGAACCCCGGCGACGCCTGCGGAGGTGAGGCTGACAAACGACGTTCCCAAACCGACGCTCATGACGACGAGCGGAAGGAACACGGTCGAGAGGTAGCTGCCCCCTGGGTGAATCCGACCCAGCAAGAACAGCCCGACTGCAGAGATGGTGAGCCCGATGCTCGCCAATCGACGTGGGCCGACCTTCGTGAGCAGGTTGGAAGTGGCGCCTGCACTGGCACCAATGACGATGCTGACGGGCAAGAAGGCGAGACCGGTCTTGATCTCGCTGTAGAGAAGGATCCTCTGCATGTAGAGCGAGACGTAGAAGAACATGCCGAAGATGCCCGCTCCAAGGAGCAAGATCGACACGTCGGCACCGATAACGCTGCGGCGCTTGAAGATTCGCAACGGCATCAAAGGATGTTGTGACGTGCGCTGAATCTGCACGAACGCCGCAAGCAGAACTACGGAGATCGCTGCAGTCAGGAAGGTTTGCCCGCTCAGCCAACCAACTTCGTTACCGCGCACAAGTGTGTAGACCAAAGCACACAGTCCACCGGTAACCGTAACTGCACCGGCGACGTCGAATCCGTGAATGCCTTCTTCTCGGCTGTCGGGAATCAGCTTGATTGCCCCGGCGATGGCGATCAATGCGATAGGGATGTTGACGAAGAACACCCAGCGCCAGTTGAGGTACTCCGTGAGAATTCCGCCGAGCAAGACGCCGATTGCTGCACCACCGGCTGCGATCGCGCCCCATATGCCTAACGCCTTGTTGCGCTCTTCGCCTTCAGCGAAGATGACTGTCACAAGACTCAGGGCCGCCGGTGCCATGAGTGCACCGCCTAAGCCTTGAAGTGCGCGAGAGGCGATAAGCATCCCCGACGAATTCGAGGCGCCGCCCAGACCAGATGCAACGACGAACGAGGCAAGACCGGCCATGAAAATTCGCTTGCGGCCGAGCTTGTCGGCGAACCGGCCGCCCAGCAGCAGGAACCCGCCGAATACCAGCGTGTACGCATTGACGACCCAGGGCAGGTCGGCTGTCGAGAAGCCGAGGTCATCCTGAATGTCCTTGAGGGCAACGTTGACGATCGATGCATCGAGCACGATCATCAGCTGTGCGAGGGCAAGAATGGCTAATGCTGCGCCTTTGTGGCGAACGGGCATGAAGGTGGCTCCCATGTCGGATTAGTAAGGAATCTCCCAGGAAACCTAGAACGCCTGCATTTCTTATGACAACAACTGGGGGAGGGCAGCAATTTGCGGCCCGAATTGCATGTCCGATTTTCGTCAGTAGAGTCTTAGCAATGGCTCGAGTATTAGTAACGGAAGAAATCGCGGAAAGTGGCCTGCAGGCACTGCGGGACGCTGGCCACGAGGTAGATGTGCAGCTGGGCTTGTCGCCCGATGATCTGTTGAAGACGGTGCCCGGCGCCGCTGCGCTCATCATTCGATCTGCCACCAAGGTCACCGCCGAGGTGCTGGCCGCCGGCACGCAACTGCAAGTGGTCGGCCGGGCGGGCATCGGTCTCGACAATGTCGACACCGCCGAAGCCACGAAGCGTGGCGTCATGGTCGTCAACGCACCGCAGTCAAACATCGTTTCGGCCGCCGAGCACGCCATTGCGCTCTTGCTCGCTCAAGCCCGCAACGTTCCGCAGGCAAGCTCTGCGCTTCGCGACGGTCGTTGGGAACGTTCCAAGTGGGAGGGTGTCGAACTCTTCGGCAAGACGCTCGGCATCGTCGGCCTCGGTCGCATCGGCGCTCTGGTAGCGCAACGCATGGCCGGTTTCGGAATGCGTCTGGTCGCTTACGACCCCTACATCTCTGCTGACCGCGCCAAGCAACTCGGTTGCGACCTTCTGTCGCTCGACGAGGTCATGGCGGAATCAGACTTCATCACCGTTCACCTTCCCAAGACACCCGAGACCATGGGGCTCATCGGCAAAGAGCTGTTGGCCAAGGCGAAGCCGGGTATCCGCATCGTCAACGCCGCGCGCGGTGGAATCGTGGACGAGGAAGCACTTGCCGAAGCAGTTCGCAACGGACAGGTGCAGGGTGCCGGCCTGGACGTGTTCGCGACCGAGCCCACCACCGAGTCACCGTTGTTCGAGCTCGATTCCGTGGTCGTAACTCCGCACTTGGGGGCAAGCACCGCCGAGGCGCAGGACAAAGCCGGCATCACTATTGCCGAGCAGGTTCAGCTTGCGCTCGCAGGTGACTTCGTTCCGTTTGCGGTCAACGTCAACGCCGCCGAGCCGCCCGAAGGCGTTAAGCCGTTCCTTGGGCTCGCTGAATCGCTGGGCCGCATGTTCTCGACCGTTGTCGAAGGCAACCAAAACACCATCGAGGTTGTGTATCGCGGCGCCATCGCAGATCTCGACACTCGCATCCTCACGCTCTCGGTCCTCAAGGGCTACTTCTCCGCCAACTCAGAGACTCCGGTGTCGTACGTCAACGCGCCGCAGCTCGCCGAAGAGCGCGGACTCGAAATCCAAGAGAGCAAGGGCACTGTCAGCCGTCGTTACGTCTCCATCATCCTGGTGCGCAATGGCGATAAGGCGATTGCCGGAACCCTTACCGGCCGCGGCCTCGAGCCACGCCTCGTAATGGTCGACGGTTTCGATGTCGAGATGCGTCCGGCGCAGAACATGGTCATCATCCGCAACGACGACACGCCCGGCATGGTCGGTCACGTCGGTACGGTGCTCGCCGAGGCCGGCATCAACATCGCCGACATGGCACTCGGTCGTGCGCCGGAGGGCGAAACCGCGTTGATGGTCCTTTCTACCGACACGCACGTATCTGAGGACGTTCGCCGTCGCATCGCCGACAGCAAGGGAATCCTCGGCGTAGAGATCCTGTCGAAGTAACTCTGTATCGACGGGACTCGGTCAATGGCGCGTCTCGATCCTGGCGTTCGTCACTCCCCGACTTCGGCACGTAATCGAGCCGATTTTGATGCGAATCACGTGCCGAACTCGGGGTGTGAAGCGCAGAAGTCGCGCAACTCAGTGTCTGGATTCCGGCTTTCGCCGGAATGATGTCAGCAGCTACCAACGAGAATGAGTGAAGCCGTCTTCTTCGGCGTCTTCTAGCGTCTTGTAGCAGCAGTCAGCGACCACCTTCTCGTAGCCCTTGTCTGCGGGAAGGTGGTAGCGACCGGTTGAGAACCGGGCCTTGATCGGATGACCCGGAGGGCACTCGCCGTCGATGGGATGCATCCACGTAGGAGTCTTCTGCGTCTCGGGTTCCTCGACAGCTACTGCAGCAAGCGCCGCGTCTTCTTCGAGTTCCGCGTCGTCGTTTTCCAGTACCTCGGCCTCGAGTGCGAGAGCTTCGACCTCGTCAATCTCGTCGTCTTCGTCTTCGTCGGAGACATCGAGTTCCTCTTCGAGTTCGTCGACGTCCACTGATTCGAAGGCTTCCTCGACGGCTTCCTCCAACGAGGCTTCGGCGTCGACGTCTTCGACGTCTTCGTCTACGACTTCCTCCGGTTCGTCGACTTCCTCCGGCTCGACGTCCCCGAATTCGTCCTCGGGTTCGTACGTAGGGACTTCGCGGTCGTCGCGCGCCCGCAGCTCTGCGAGCAGACGGTCGACTTCCTCGCGCTCCCGCCGGGCAGCTTCCTCGTCGACTTCCTCGACCACTTCGACCTCGTCGACCTCATCGACTTCGGCCTCTGCGGCTTCTTCGACCGGTTCGACTTCCTCGACCTCGTCGACCTCGTCGACCTCGTCGACCTCGTCGACCTCGTCGACCTCGTCGACATCGACGGCTTCGGCCACCGTGGACTCCGCGATCTTGAACTCGATCGGTTCGTCACGCATTGGCGGTGCTTCGGGTTCGGCGACGGCAACGGATCCGTGTTCTGCGGGAGCAACCGCAGGTTCGGCGAATTCGTGCTCTTCGAATGCCCGGACCACGGCTACAGCCGTGGCGGCACCGGTCAACAGCCACATGAAGTTGCTGAGTCCGGAGGTCTTGGGTTCGTATTGGTGCTCTCTACACATGACTACCTGCTCCCTTCTCGGGAGGTACGGCAAATAGGGCAGGAACTGCCCTTTCGCTGGGGGAAACGAAGGAACTGCTCATGGATTAAGAGTCCTGTCGGCCACTATCCCGGGGAACTGGAGAGCCTTTTTCTACCCGTTCATGTCACTTTCGAGTCGTCAGACTCGAAACGAGCGATTGGTCGAGTCGTTCAGACTCGAAACGAGCGACTGGTCGAGTCATCCGCCTGCTTCACGATGGCGTGAGCCAACCCTTTGAAGATGATGCCGTGGAAGGGCAGCAAGGCGTACCAGTAAGCCCGGCCCGCAAGGCCTCGGGGTTGATAGCGGGCACGCTGGACAACTTTCGTCCTTCCGTCCTCCTCCGAGACCGTCCACTCGAGCCAGGCTCGACCGGGCAGCCGCATCTCGGCGCGGAGTCGCAGCAGCGTGTCGGGCACAAGCGCCTCGACCCGCCAGAAGTCGAGGGCATCGCCGACCCGTAGCTCGGTTGGATGGCGTCGCCCGCGTCGCATCCCAACCCCACCCACCAACTTGTCGATCCAGCCGCGCGCTTCCCAGAGAAAGTCAGTGACGAGCCAGCCGCGTTCGCCACCGATGCTGCTAATGGACCGGAACACATCGTGAGCGGACAAGTCGGTGGTGACCGTTTGTGTGTCGTCCAACACGGTGCCACCCGACCACTCGGGGTCGTTGGGTATGGGGTCGGCGGGGGAGCGCCAGGCGAGCTCGGCGTTCGCCCAACTCGTCGTCACCTCCAGGTCTCGCGTGCGCTTGATCGCTGATTCGATGGCCTGCTCGAACGGGATGCAGTCGTGGGGCATTAGTTCGTCCACGGTGTGATCCCGAACAATCACTTCGTTTGCGAGTCCGTGCACGAGGGGTTTCGCGAGGTTCGTGGGTAGCGGAGTGACCAACCCAATCCAATGCGATGACAATTTCGGGCTCAACACCGGAACCGGGACTATAAGTCGCCGCCGCAGATGTGCAGCCCGTGCGTACCTCTGCATCATTTGTTGATACTGCAAAACGTCGGGTCCGCCGATCTCGAGCACCCGCCCTGCAGTTGCGTCGACGTCGAGCACGGAGCCCAGGTAATAGAGCACGTCCCGTATGGCGATCGGTTGGCAGCGGGTGCGCACCCAGCGTGGCGTGATCATCGCGGGCAGTACCTCGACGAGGTGTCGCAACATCTCGAAACTTGCGGAGCCTGAGCCGATAATGACCGCGGCTCGCAGCTCCGCGACAGGAACAGATCCGTTCGCGAGCACTTTGCCGACCTCGTGGCGGGAACGTAGATGAGCGCTCAAGTTGGGATCCTTTTCGTCCCCCAGGCCGCCCAGATAAACGATGCGCTGCACGCCGGCCTTCGCTGCGGCGTCACGGAAGTTCGTCGCCACTTGCCGGTCGCGCTCACCGAACGCCTTGCCCGAAACATCGCCCATGGAATGGACCAAGTAGTAAGCGGCATCAATTCCCTCGAACGCGTCAGTCAGCGTGTCGGCCTTGTTCAAATCCGCGGTAACGACTTCTACGTCGTTGCGCCACGGAAGTCCGTCAAGTTTTGCCGGTGTACGCGCGATGCATCGAACCTTGTGGCCGCGCTCGAGTAGCTCGGGCACAAGCCGTCCCCCGATGTAGCCGCTTGCTCCCGTAACGAGGACCGATTTGCTCATGATGAAACAGTAGATGGATCTAGCAATTATGCGATCGGCGGCATATTGTTGGCGCAGCATGAAATAGGGCGGGCCTGTGGTTGGGGGTGCTGCTTGAAATTGAGACTTCCCTCGTCGGGTGGGGTGGTGAGTCATCTCACCCAAAGACGCCTGCACCTTCCTCATGCCCCGGGCCAGGTCGCTCGATTGACGCCACATGCTCCGCGACTCACGCGCGTGAAGATTCCCTACGGCGAACGGAATCCGATTCGATGTGTCCCGAATCCGGATGCGGATGCTGTTCTGATCGTTTTTCGTGGGGTCGGCGTGAAAAACGATCCCCTCAGTGCAAAGGTCTCGGACCCGCGGTTCGAGGTCTATTCGCAACCTTTGATGCCGAGCGAGACATTGTCAGAAGACGAGATTGCTCAACGCGTCGCAGACTGGATGGAGATCGTCGGCGATCGGATGTTGCTTACCGCCGCAAGCTCTGCAGGCGACATATTGGCGATGCGATTGAATGTCGAAAAGATGAGGTACGACGGCAAGGTTGCGTCGTTCTTATGGAATCCGTTGGTGCCCGATCCGGACACAACCCTGATGGAATACAGCAAGCTGGTCTACAACTTTGTGATGTTCGGGGCAGCGGACAAGCGACCGAAAGCCGAGCGCGCGGCCGACGCCGGATACGGCCAGTCGATGGCCGGAATCGCGCTGCACATACTGGGAAGTCCTCTCGAAACGGCCAAGCAAGGGTGGGCCGTTTCTCGAATGAACATGTATCACGTGTTCTGCGCACATGAACAGATGCACATTCCCGTGATTGCAATGTTCGGCAGTCTTGACAGTGTCATGGACGAACAGCGCCAGCAAATGTTTGTCGCCGCGACTCATCCCATGTTTGCGATGGTTCTGGCAGATCAGGGTCACGCGTTGAGATTTGGCTCGCCGGCATTCAGCTATACATTCACGCAGTTCCTGAACTTTGGCGCAGAGGTTGGCGCGCTTCATTCTGCGGCCACGCGCGAGGTGATACATACGAGTGCTGAGTTGTTGGTAGCCGAGATAGAGGAGTTTGTTGCCGGCCATCCGGAATCGGCTGCCGCCGCGCAGGAAGCGGGTGCAACTGCGGAAGCACGGGCCGCCGGCAGGACGCTGTCGTTAGTGAGGGTTGTGGAGCTGTAGTGTCTTCCTCGATACGAAGTTTCAGGAGGGGGGCCGAAACTGGATGTCGTTACTTGACCACATACCGGCGCGGCGCCAACGGGAGGAACCGTTGATTCGCGGCAACGACACCGACGGCTCCGCTGTAAGGCGATTGGTGAGCGCGGCGACACACCGATTCACGCCACACTCCGCGACCACGTCGACGGCCACGACACCAATTGTCGTGTCGACTCAGGTCGAGGTGTCGGAACCGCCGAAGGACGCACCGATTACCTGGCAGCCGTACCGAGTGAACACAGTCGATGTAAAGCTTCTTGGACCGGGGTGGGAAAGAGTGGACCGGCCTGACGGCGGTTACTACATCACCAACCGCGCGTCGAAAACCGGCGTGTGGCACATGGTGCGGGCAGGTTGGGATGGTCATCCCGTTCAACTCGAGAAGCTGATGAACCTGTTGTCCAAGCTCGGTGATGGTGTCATCGGCGTGCCGACCCCGGGTTTTTACGACTTACGCCCCATCGAGGCAATCCCCACACTCATTGGGTTTGCTCGTGATCATGTGGCTCTGATCGATGAACTGCGAGCGGAAGACCCGAACCGAATTTTTTCATTTAATGCTCACTCGATGGGCGGCTTTGTAACGGCGCTTGTCGTCGCACTACGTCCCGAGGTGTGTCAGCTATTCACCAGCTGGAACGCGATTGGCGCGGAGGTCAAGAGGACATTCACTTCAACCGCGGTTCGCCAGGCTTGGAACGTTATGCACGAGCCGACTTGGATGGATGTACTCGCAGTGGCGGGTGAGTTCGCCAACAATGTGGGAAGCCCTCAATACGCGTACTTGAACGCGGTTGGCCGGCAGTGCAACAAGACGTTCGCGACATCCGCTTACAGAACAATCGCGGCCAACAATGTTCCGGTAGTTGTCCTTCACGGCAGGCGCGACCCCGTTGTGCGCCTACACATGTCCGCCGAGTCTGCTCGTGCGATGAACGCTGTAGCCCATGTCGAGCTGGACGACGTGCATGCGATGATGCGTCTTCTCTCGGGCAAGACTCCCCAGGTCGTCGAGATGCTCCACGAGTTACTCGTTGCCGACCTGGCGTGGTTGGACGCTTATGCCACCAGCGTAGGAATCACGCGAAGCGAGGCGCTCGTGGCAACGCGTCAGCAGCGCCGCGAAGCCTTCTGGGAACCCGCCGGGGCACGACTGATGGCGGCCTTCAGCGAGCTCGAGTGGCAACGACCCCAGGAGACGGAAGTGGCACAGCGGCAGCCCGTCGCAGAGGCTGCCGCTTTTGGCCTGAGCCCTGCCTAGCTCGCGGTTGCGGGCAGCCAGGGCTTGCGAGTTTGCTCGTACGTCGTGATGTCGGGCTCGTGCTGAAGCGTCAATCCGACGTCGTCGAGCCCGTTTAGCAGGCGGTACTGCGTGAAGTCGTCGATGGGAAATGTCGCTTCGAGGCCTATGGCAGGAACAACCACGATCTTGCGTTCGATGTCGATAGTGATTTCGACGCTGGGATCCGCTTCGACTGCGCGCAAGATCGCGGTTGCACTTTCGTTGTCGACCGTGACAGGTACAAGCCCGGCCTTGGTCGAGTTGTTGCGGAAGATGTCACCGAAGCGTGGAGAGATAACTGCTTGGAACCCGTAATCGGTCAAAGCCCAAACCGCATGCTCGCGAGATGACCCGGTACCAAAGTTCGGTCCAGCAACCAAAATGTTGGCGCTGTTGAACTGTGGAAGGTTCAATACGAACTCGGGATCCTCACGCCATTCGCTGAATAGTCCCTTGCCGAAACCCGTGCGCTCGACGCGCTTGAGCCAGTCGCTGGGGATGATCTGATCGGTGTCCACGTCCGATCGGTCCAGCGGAACAGCCTTGCCTTTGATGATGGTGATCGGTTCCATTACAAATCCTCCGGAGTTGCGAACGTGCCGGCAACTGCAGTTGCGGCAGCGACTGCAGGTGACACAAGGTGAGTGCGGCCGCCCTTGCCTTGGCGACCTTCGAAGTTGCGATTGCTTGTTGACGCGGAACGCTCGCCGGCGCTCAGCTTGTCGGGGTTCATGGCCAGACACATGGAACAGCCGGCGTCACGCCACTCGAACCCGGCGGCGGTGAACACTTTGTCCAAGCCCTCGGATTCCGCCTGCTCTTTGACGAGCACCGACCCGGGCACGACCATGGCGCGCATTCCGCTTTTGACCGACTTGCCTTCGACAACTGCAGCCGCAGCTCGTAGATCTTCGATGCGAGCGTTGGTGCAAGAGCCGATGAACACAGTGTCGACGGGAATGTCTTTGATGCGGGTGCCGGCCTCGAGGCCCATGTACTGCAGGGCTCGGCGAGCCGCTTCACGCGACGACGCTTCGATGAATGCTTCGGGGTCGGGGATGGTGTCATTGATCGACACCACTTGCGAGGGGTTGGTGCCCCAGCTGACGTGCGGTGTCAGCTCGGAAGCGTCGATGAACACTTCCTTGTCGAACACGGCATCGTCGTCACTGACCAACGACTTCCAATCCTCCACGGCAGCGTCCCACTCAGCGCCGGTGGGCGAGTGTTGCTTGCCCTTGAGGTATTCGAACGTCGTTTCGTCCGGAGCAATTAGCCCCGCTCGTGCACCGCCCTCGATCGACATGTTGCACACGGTCATGCGACCTTCCATCGACAGTGCGCGAATGGCCGAGCCGCGGTACTCGATGACATGACCAATGCCGCCGCCGGTGCCGATACGTCCGATGATCGCCAGCACGATGTCTTTTGCCGTGACTCCGGCGGGAACTTCGCCGTCGACCGTCACCGCCATGGTGCTGGGCTTTGACTGCGGGAGGGTCTGGGTTGCGAGAACGTGCTCGACCTCACTGGTGCCGATGCCGAACGCCAGCGCACCGAACGCACCGTGCGTCGATGTGTGCGAGTCGCCGCACACGATTGTCATTCCCGGTTGCGTCAGTCCGAGCTGCGGGCCGATGACGTGCACGATTCCCTGATTGCGGTGACCGCGCGGAAACACGGTGATGCCGAACTCCTTGCAGTTCGCATCCAGCACTTCCAGCTGCTTGTGTGAGATCGGGTCGGTCACCGGCCCGGGCGTAGTGGGGACGTTGTGGTCAGCAGTCGCAACCGTCAGGTTCGGTCGGCGAACCCGGCGGTTGTTCAGCCGGAGTCCATCGAAGGCCTGCGGCGAGGTCACCTCGTGAACAAGGTGGAGGTCGATGTAGAGGAGTGTCGGTTCGTTCTCTGATTCGCGGACCACATGGCGGTCCCACACCTTCTCGCTCAGCGTCTTACCCACGGGAACTCCTCGTTGTATGTGTCCACATTGTGGACTACCCTGTTCGTCTTATGGAACGCAGTGTAAGCGGTGCAGCGGTCTTAGACAAGGCGGTCGCGATTCTCGACGAACTCGCGGGTGGGCCTTTGACTCTGGCCGAGCTGGCTCGTCGAACTGGAATTGCCCGGCCCACCGCTCACCGGTTGTGTGCGTCTCTGGAATTTCACGACCTCATCGCCCGAGACGAGGAGGATCGGCGCAGTCTCGGTAGCCGGCTGCGTACCTGGGCCGGTGCTGTGGAAGACGAGGAGGACAGGCTGATCGCCGGCGCGAAGCCAGTCCTCGAACGCCTGCGGGACGAAACTGGTGAGAGCGTGCAGCTATATGTCCGCCACGGCAGCCATCGGCGGGTTGTCGCGGGCCTGGAATCACTGCACGGTTTGCGCACGATCGTCGATGTCGGCGCTCAACTTCCCCTGACTGCCGGTTCTGGCGGAGCGGTCCTGCGGGAGGATGCAGACACGCTGCGAAGGGGTTGGGCTCAGAGCGTGGAAGAGCGGGAAAAGGGCGTGGCTTCGGTCAGCGCACCCATCTGGCTGGACGGCGTAGTCGTTGCTGCGGTTTCCATTTCGGGCCCAGTCGACCGCATGACTCGTTCGCCTGGCAAACGATATGCCGCCGCCATCACCGCAGCCGCCAGGCATATCGAGGCTGCCATTGGTTCCCCGGGTCGGACCCCGGCGAGTGGGTCCTCTTAGATCGGCGGCCGCGGTGCCGATCGAAGTCACGTGGTCTATCTGCAGAAAATCGGAGTGGCATGTGTCGCCATCACGCTGACCCTCGGTGTCGGTGGATGTGGCAAGAGTTCAAACAAGGCTGCCGCGAAGCCCCCGGCCTCTGTTGACACCACCCAGCCTGTGACCACCCTTGCACCGGTGTCGTCTGATCCTGCAACTGCTGCCACGGACGTCGACGCAATCCTGCAGCAAGTCAATGTTGACCTTGCTGCGGTCGACAGTGCGTCTGCTGACGAGCAGGACCCGTCGCAATGATTCGCCGCACCAAACGCCGTCACATACTCGCGGTGGGAGCACTCGCGACAACGCTGGTTGCGATTCCGACTGCCACAGTTGCAGCCGGCAACAACAATCCTCCTCCCAAGTACACGCATGCCGTCGAGGTGGTAACCACCACGACCGAAGCACCGACAACAACGACTACCGCTCCGACATCGACGACAGCGCCCAAGGCGGCTACCGACCGGCTGAAGAAGGTAAAGGGTGCGGCGGATACCGCCGTCACGAACCGGATTTCCGAGCTGGATCGGCTCGTCGATCAGTTGGACAAGAGTAAAAACATCACTGCCGAACACCGCAGCGCAATGAAGGCTGAGTTGAGCTTGGCCAAGACTGGCCTTGCGGACTTGAACAAGCAGATTCAAGCCGATGTCGACGTTGCGTCGACGGTTGCGGACGCGAAGCGCATCGTCACCGACTACCGCGTGTATGTGCTCGAAATCCCCAAGGTTCACGAGCTGATGGCCGTCGATGGAATGGTCACGGCAACCAACAATTTGACGAAGGTTGCGACTGACCTGCGCAAGGCGACCGACGCGATGCAGGCTGCCGGCAAAGACGTAACCACCGCACGCGCATCGGTCGATGCCTTGAACGCGAAGATCCTGAACGCTCAGAAGGGCTTGGACGGTCTATCCGACTTGGTGATTAGCCTTCAGCCCGGTGGCTATCCCACGAACAAGGCGAGCCTGCAGTCCACTCGGGCCACGTTGAAGGCATCGGTGGATTCCCTGAACGGCGTTCGTGCCGACGTCGACGCCATCCTCGCCGCCCTCAAGGTCTAACCCTGCACCCGTATTCCGCAGACGATGACCGATCGCCGGTAGGAACTCGAAAATGGATCTGACATTTCCTCCGGATGAAACGCTCATTGCATTTGGTGTGCGAGATGAGTTCGCGGCGGAGTGTGAAAATCGTGGGCAGGTGTGGATTTCGAAGAACTTCGTGTTGAAGCCCGTGTCTGATTGCATGGAATCCGAATGGAGTTGCGAGCTACTCGAGTCACTAGCCTCATCGCCGGATTTCCGTGTTGCCGGCCCGATCCGAACGAGATCAGGAGAGTGGATCGCGAATGGTTATACCTGTCAATCTCGTTTGACGGGTGAGCACGATATGAATCGGTGGAGCGAATTGCTTTCGGCTGCCGCCGCGTTTCATGGAGCACTCGAGTCAGTACCCGAACCGAAATGGATGGCGCAATCGCAAGCCTTCTTTCAGCGTTGTGATCGATTTGCGTGGGAAGACGAAGAACTATTCGTCGATCAACGCTCGCTCAGGACCATCGCTCGACTGCGTGCACTTGCTGGCTCAGTGAACGCGTCGAATCAAGCTATCCACGGAGACCTCGCAGGAAACGTCTTGTTCGAACCCGGTAAACCTCCCGGAATCATTGACTTCACGCCTTATTGGCGACCGGCCGCGTATGCCGCAGCAATAGTCGTGGTCGACGCCATCGCTGTTCATAACGCCGCGCCTAACCGCCTGATCGAAGATCACCTGGAGCTTGTCGACGGGCGCCAGACGTTGCTTCGTGCAGCCATATTTCGAGGCGCTGTGTATGGGCAGGAACAGTTTTACGACTACTACTTCGCCGGATTTCGCAGCTTTACAGAAGGGCTGCTCGACAGAATCGAGTGACGAAGCACCGGCATAGGTACGCTGCAAGAGGATCATCGATAAGCTGCGTGGGCGAGAACCGCACGCAATGTTTGAAAGGGGGGTGGGCAACGAACACGACCGTATTACGCGCCCCTGACTACCAGTGACTTCCCCTACTCCGGTCTCGTGGGACCCAGAACGTGTGGACGAGGCCGCGGCAAAGTTGCTCGATCTCCACCCCGAGGTTGTGGATGCCTACGTCGCAAACGCCGTAAGACACTGGGCCGGCTGCGACCAGCGCATTGCTGTGGCCGAAGTCATCGAAATCGGCGTGAATCGAAATGGTGGCTCGGGCAGGGTCGGGATCCGCACCCAGAGAGGCGGATAGGAAGTCGACCAGGATGTCGGCTCGCATCTGAGGGAACGAGACAAGATCACCGGTTAGTTCATCGTTCATCTGACGGTCGCGACGGTGAAGCTCTCGCTCGATGGCTTTCTCGGCGACGATGGCCATGTCGGCCGGCAGGTAGCCGCTGAGTCGAGCTCCTAATCGCTCTTGGTCCCACGTCAATTCTGCAAAACGCTTCTCGTGCGCCGTTCTTTCGTCTTCTTTGGGAACCGGCTTACGAAGGCTCACCAGCTGGCGCAACATGTAGACGCTGTGCTGTTGGGCTTCTTGGGCCCAGTGTGCGTCACTTTCGGCATCGGCAAGTTTGGTTACTTCTACCAACTGATCCCATGACAACAAACCTTGCTCGAAGACCTCGCCTATCTGTGGCAGTGAACCGAGAGCACGCGCAATCCGCACGAGTTCTGATGAATGAAATGACGACATGTTGAAATGTGCCGCGACCCAACTGCTGGTGGACCCGGCGCCGTCGGCTTCCCACGCATTGGTTGCATCAGCATTGCGCACCAACGAAAGCATCGAAGCGCGTGTTGCGCACTCGAGTGCATGCAACTGTGTCAACGCATCGCATACTGCACCTGCGGGCACGTCTTCGGGTACTTCGAACATCGCACACAAGCTTACGAAGGGGGTGCGACATTTAAGCCCGTCGACGAATTGCACCCATACCCTACAATTCCCGCGACGCCCTGAAGAGGCGACCGGAGGACACGTGCGCAAACTGATTATCGGCATCGCAACAGCTGTAATTGTCCTGTCGGCTTGCGGCGGCACGAAGGATGCGTCACTGAAGAAGGGTGACGATGTTCGTGCAGCCGTGGCACGGACCACAGCTCAGAAGAGCGGAAAGGTCGAATTAACGAGCACGAGCTCAGGCCTGGACGACCCCCACAGCGATGGCACTGACGTCTCGACGGGCGTTGTGCGTTACGACATCAAGGCGTTTCACCTAACCCAGACCACGAACCAAACAAACGACAATCCAGGTACCGGCGAAAGTATTTTCGTTGATGGCAACCTCTACTTGCGAGCCGACCCGGCAACGACGGCCACGAAACCTTGGTCGATGATGGATGTCCCCGGCTTGGCCGGACAGCAGTTGAGGAGCGCCCAAAATCCGTTTGACGGGCTTGCTGTTTTCAAGACATCCGAGAGTCCTTCGAAAGTGGGCAGCGAGGAAATTCGAGGAGTCAAAACGACTCACTATCGAGTCCAGGTCGACCCGAAGAAGCTGTCTGAATCCTCAGACGAGGCCGAGCGCAATCAAGCAGATCAGCTTCTCACCGTGTACCCCGAGGTACCGTTCGCGGCTGAGTTGTGGGTCGACAAGAATCAACTAGTTCGACGCATTTCGATGAGCTTCGACGCGTCGACGATCAAGATGGGGATCGGGGCAAAAGGCGAGCACGATTCGCTCACCTTTGATTTCTACGACTTCGGCACTTCAGTCAGCATCGATCGGCCGGCGCCGGATCAAACGCAATTGTTCAGCGACGTCTACCCTTAGCTGCTCGCAGCCTATGGTTGCCACATGAGCAGCATCAAAGGTTTCATCTTCGACATGGATGGTGTCCTTACGGACACCGAACAGCTCTGGTCGATCGCGTTGCAAGAAGTCTGCGACGGCAACGGCGGTACGTTCACACATGACCACAAGATGGCCATAATCGGCATGAGCGCACGTGAGTGGTCCACCTATTTGGCCGAACACGTGGGTGTTCGCCTTCCGCCTCCCGCAATTACTGACGCAGTGGAGGTCCGAGTGCTCGAGCTGTATAAGCAGCAACTTCCAGTGATTCCGGGATCTGTCGACGCAGTGAAGCGAATGTCCGAGTCCTTTAAAGTCGCTATCGCCACTTCCTCGGCGCCCAGGATTATCGAAGGCGCTGTTCGCTTGATGGGAATCGAAGATCTGCTCACCGCCAAGGTTTCGAGCGATGAAGTCCAGCGCGGAAAGCCGTTCCCCGATGTCTATTGCGAAGCGGTGCGCCGTCTGGGTCTTGAGCCATCGGAATGTGCTGCCATCGAAGACTCATCCAGCGGCATTCGTGCTGCTCATTCTGCGGGCCTGGCAACGTTGGGCTTCCCGCATGCTGAATTTCCGGCGACAGCCGATGCACTGGCGTTGTGCGACAGAGTGCTGTTGTCGATGGACGAGTTGACCGTCGACCTGGTTATCGGACTGCGCTGATTCCATAGCAGGTGGCCCCTGGTTCGCTATTCAAAGTACCTGTACCCTCGGATCTCGTGGGCCAAGCTGCTGATTTGAGCTATCACCTGCGAGTTGCGACCGCTTCCGACATCGGAGAGATCGCCCGTATTTGGGGCGACGGGAAGGCGCCAAGTGACGACACAATTCGCGAGCTCGAGATGGCTCTGTCGGACGGCCAAGACGGATCGTCGGTAATGGTTGCTGAGTCAGATGAGGGTCCACTTCTCGGATTTGTTAAATACAACTACGGAATGGTGCTGCACGGGATGCAACTTGCGCCTTACGTAGAAAAAGTGGGCGTCGTGCCGAGCGCCCGACGCAGGGGCGTGGGACGCGACCTGCTAGCGGCGGCGATCGATGATATTCGTCAGTCCGGTGGGACTGCAGTCGAGTGTGACGCGATCTCGAAGGAAGGCCGGTCACTTGTAAATCGCCTTGGATTCCGACGCGATGGGCCGAATGGTCCGGACACTCTGTCACTCGGATGAAGTCTCATGATGGTGCCTGAGCGCAACACGCTGGCTCGGCGGTCCTTCCGGCTGAGCAATTCCGCCGGCTATCTGACCGTTGCGATTTAAGGCGTTCCGAACAGGGCGATGGGGTCGACGTCTTTGATGTGCTGGGCGAAAATCCAACGGTTGCCGTCGAGATCGCGCACGCTGTACTCTCGCTCGCCGTAGATCTGGTCTGTCGGTGCGTAAACAATCTCGGCGCCCTCCGCAACCGCGCGCTCGTAATGAGTGTCGACGTCGTCAATGATGACCATCAAGAGATGGGTGGATGTGCCAGCTGTTATGGGGCTTGACGATCCTTCGCGCTCGGGCCGAATCATCACGTACGCGTCACCGAGACGAAGCTGGGCAATGTGCACGGTGCCATCGTCTTCGGGCACGATGTAGTGCACCTCGAATCCCAGAGTGCGACTCAACCACTGAATTGCCGCCTCCGCGTTGCGGTAGTAGATCTCGGGTAGCACACCGGATACGGGCACTGATCTATTCGTCACCATGCGCAAAGCCTAAACCCGCGAGCGGAGAAGGACAGATTTTGTGCCCGCTACGGTTACTGCGATAGCGGACGATCGATTGCCAACTCAAAAAACGTTGCCGTACGAATCGCATCGGTCATTCTACGCAGCAGAGTGACGAGGCACTGTCTGGGTATGTGGAACCGTGACGCTTCTTGACCAGGACTTGTGTCCGCTGACGCGCAGTCCGAGCTGCGTTACCTCACTGTCTTTGGCCAACGCAATCGTGGTCCCAGAAAACATTTCTGTAAACGAAGGCGCCTGTCATCCAGGTCTCATACGCAGGAAGTTGGTAGAGCTGGCACCCACCAGGGCCAATCCGATACGTCGGGCTTTTGATGCTCAATAGTTCTGCGTCAACAAACCCGTGCCGCTTGTAGTAATTCGGATCTCCCTCAAGGAATACGAGTGGAATGCCAGATTCGGCGGCAAAGCCAATGACGTGTCGCACGAGGCTGGTGCCGATGCCCAGTCTTTGCATATTGGGTAGTACCGCGAGCGGTGAGAGCGTGTACACGTCGACCAACCGCTTTGGTGCATCGAGCATGGCAGCGCTGAGCATGATGTGGCCCACGACTTGATCGTGCGCGACAGCCACGAACGACTCCACCGGAAGGGCCGCTGTTGCGCTTCGTAAGGCGTCGACTAACTCGACTACGCGGTCGCCATGCTCACCAAATGCTTGTCGGTGCAAGTGCGATATAGCACCGTGGTCGTCTTCGCACTCGGCGCGTAAGTAGAAGCCTGTAAGAGGTGTGTTGTTACTCAAGAGAGTTGTCCTTCGATTTGAAATACAAGAGCGATCAAAGATGGCGCGTCAACAGGGCAACCAAATGCTCAATTGTTTTGTAAGGACTACGCCATCCTGGCGACGTTCAAAAAATCAACCCCTAGAGTTATCGCAAGTATCACGAACATGCCCACAAGTGTCAAAACACGTGACCTGCAAGATGAGTTCTTGACTGACGCCGCCGAAACACGCGACAACCACACTCCGACTGCCGCTCGTGGTAGCGGATGCGGCTGCGGCGACCGCATTGTCGACACGGCGCGCCTGCGGGATTTGGAGCGGGAGGTTCGGCTGTTGACCGAACAAACGCAAATGGAATTCCCATGGCGGCAGCAAAGCGGGCATCGGAAGCCAGCGAGTCTCCGATCACGAAATCCACCTTGGCCTGATTGATGCGTTCGTTGACTGCGTCGATCATTGGTTGTCTTGGCTTACCAGCAAAGATTGGCTCTGCTCCCGTGGCGTACGAGACGGCATGCGCCAGTGCTCCACCGTCGATAACAAATCCCGTTTCGGTTGGATACAGCTTGTCACTGCTAGGGGCGAGGAGTCGTGCCCCGCTCAAGACAGCTCTGATCGCGCAGTTCAACTCGTCGTGCGAGAAGTCCGGGTGCAAACCCACCACCACGGCATCAACTGTGAGCTTCCCCGAGTAGTTAATTGGGTCAATACATATGCCATTAGCATCCTTGATGCCTTCGGCGACGCCTTCACCAGCGCAGAGGAGCACTGTTTCTGCCGGCTCAACAAGTCGACCAACGGCGTGGCCGCTGTGAACGATTTGCGAGGGACTGGCCACCACGCCCATACGCGCAAGTTTCTGTGCGTAGCCGTCTGCTGTAAGGGTGGAGTTGTTCGTAACAAAAGTGATCGTGAACCCATGGTCCAATAACTTTTGAACGGCGTCGCCCGACCCTTCTATTGGTGTGTCTCTGATCCACACCACTCCGTCGAGGTCGAGTAAGAGATTCACATGCATCATTATCACGCGACTGCGTGATGCAGGGGCGCTGCCTACGCATGGGCATGTGTCGAGCGCTGGTTCAAAGCTCGCGAGAATGATGGTGACGAGTCATCGGAGATGGAAGGCCGCAATGAATGCTGACACTTGGAATGAAGTTGACGAGTACATCGTCGATCTATTGATTGAGCAAGATGATGCCTTAAAGGCTGCACTGCAGAGAAGCGAGCGTGAGGGACTTCCGTCGCACAGTGTGTCGGCTTCGCAAGGCAAGCTGCTTCAGTTGCTTGCTCGTCTTCACTCAGCACGCAACATTCTTGAAATCGGCACGCTCGGGGGATACAGCACGATCTGGCTTGCGCGAAGCCTCCCTAAAGATGGGCATCTCGTCACCCTTGAAGCAAATCCAAAGCACGCCGAGGTCGCACAGTCCAACATTGCAGATGCCGGACTTGCGGATGTGGTCGACGTAAAGGTTGGAGCAGCACTTGAGACGCTGCCTCTCGTTCTTGCTGAAAAGCGTGAGCCGTTCGACTTGGTCTTCATTGATGCAAATAAAGAAGACAATGCCGAATACTTCGAATGGGCGCTCAAACTTTGTCGTCCGGGGGCTTTAATTATCGTCGACAACGTGATCCGTGATGGCGCTGTCCTTGATGCGAATAGCACCGACCCAAGAGTGCAGGGCGTGCGCCGCTTGAACGAGCGCTTGGCTGTCGAGCGTTCAGTGAGTGTTACGGAGATTCAGACGGTAGGTAGTAAAGGTTATGACGGTTTCGCGTTCATCCTCGTCGAGCCTGACAAGAACAGTGGATTAAGCAGTGATGCATAGAAGCCGTCTGCACCTGATTGTTATTGACGTCAATGATCTCGCTGTTGGGATCGAGTTCTGGAAGGCAGCTCTGAATGCCGAGGTTGATCCGAGTTCAGACAATACGCCTGGCGTATACGAACGGCTGGAGCTGCCGGGTGAATCTTCCATTCGTTTGCTTTTGCAACTCGTAGCCGACGACAAAGCCGCTAAGAATCGCGCGCACATCGATATTGCTACTGACAACGTGATGGCAGAAGTGGAGCGTTTAAAGAACCTCGGTGCAACAAAGCTGCGGCCATTTGACGGTGGACCTGACGGAGAGTTCTGGGTTCTACAAGATCCATTCGGAAACGAGTTCTGTGTGGTTACACCGGAGCACCGAAATGTGCTCGATGACGCAACTGAATGGGACGCGTAATGTGTTTCCCGTGATCTCATCAATTCGTTCGAGATCTGGATTCATATTCGAGGTCAGTGACGCCGGCCGACAACAGCCGGCCTTCCTATGTGCTTACTTGACTTCGACGATTTCGACGCGGAGATCGCCGCTGGGTGCTTCGTAGCTGACGGTGTCGCCCGCCTTGTGCCCGAGCAACGCTTGGCCCATCGGTGAGTTGGATGACATGACAGCAACATCGTCACGGCGTTCTTCGATGGAACCGATGAGGAACCACTCGACGTCGTCGTCGCCCTCGTAGCGGATACCGACCACAGACCCGGTCTCGACGGTGTCGCCGCCGGAGGTCTCGACGATTTCGGCATCCTCCAGCATGGCTGTGATCTGGCGGATGCGGGCTTCCATTTTCCCCTGGTCGTCCTTGGCTGCGTGGTAGTCGCCGTTCTCGGACAAGTCGCCCAGAGCCCGCGCCGCTTCGATCGCGTTAGCCACCCGAATTCGCCCCTCGGTGGTCAACGTGGTCAGTTCTTCTTTGAGGCGGTCGTATGCCACCTGGGAAAGCTTGGTCTCGGCCATATCCGGGCAAGGCTATCGAAGTTGACGAGAGGCCTGGAAAAGGGGAGACTTTCGGAACTATGTCGAGCTCAAACCCGGCAATCATCGTAATTACGTAGGTGCGTTCCCCTGGGAACGTGCCTTTTCGACCGTCCGCGCTGCGGGCGGTTTTTTGTTGGCCCAGAATTTTAAATCGAATGGATCCTGGATCAAGTCCAGGATGACGTTCAACGGAATGGATCCTGGATCAAGTCCAGGAGGACGGTTCTTAAGCTCGAAAGGCATGGAATGGCGAAGTACAAGGTCGCAGTCATCGGCGGGGACGGCATCGGGCCGGAGGTCACTCGCGAGGCTGTAAAGGTGCTCGATGCCTCGGGTGTCTCGACAGATCGCACCGAGTATGACCTTGGTGCCGAGCGCTACAAGCGCGACGGCGAGGTGCTTCCCGAATCCACGCTGGACGAACTGCGGGGCTTCGACGCCATTTTGCTGGGAGCCGTCGGTGGTGTTCCGGGTGACCCTGCCATCCCTGCTGGCATCATCGAGCGTGGCTTGCTGCTCAAGCTTCGCTTCTCGCTCGACCACTACGTGAACCTCAGGCCGTTCCAGTCGAGCTACGGCAAAATCGGCGTGCCTGTCGATTTCGTGTTCGTGCGTGAAGGTACCGAGGGTTCTTACGCCGGTGAAGGTGGCTTCCTGCGCAAGAACACGCCGGCCGAAGTCGCGACGCAGGGATCGGTCAACACGCGCTTCGGTGTCGAGCGGTGTGTGCGATTTGCTTTCGCGCTCGCCAACTCCCGTCCCCGCCGCCACCTCACGCTGGTGCACAAGACCAACGTGCTGACGTTCGCCGGTGACTTGTGGCAGCGGACTTTCGACGAGGTCGCGCCGGAATTTCCCGACGTCACCACTGCGTACAACCACGTGGATGCTGCGTGCATCCATCTGGTGGACGATCCACAACGTTACGACGTGGTGGTAACTGACAACTTGTTCGGTGACATTCTGACGGACCTCGCCGGCGCGGTGTCCGGCGGCATTGGTCTGGCGGCGTCGGGCAACCTGAACCCGGATCGAACTGCACCTTCCATGTTCGAGCCCGTCCACGGTTCTGCGCCCGACATTGCAGGTACCGGAAAGGCGAATCCGCTGGCCGCTATTCGTTCCGCCGCGATGATGCTGGCGTTCCTCGGCGAGAACGATCTGGCCGCTCGCATCAACAAAGCAGTAACGACGGTCGCAGATGATGCAGACCTGTCGACTGGAACTACTTCACAACTTGGCGACCGCGTCGCCGAAAGGATCTAGGGCAATGCCTTTGCAGACCGTGAGCAAGATTTGGATGGACGGCGAACTCGTTGACTGGGCGGACGCCAAGGTCCACGTGCTCACTCACGCCCTTCACTACGGCAGTGGTGTATTCGAAGGCATTCGCGCCTACGAAACTGATCGCGGCGCGGGCGTGTTTCGTCTGACTGATCACATGAAGCGACTGCATGCCAGCGCACGAATCGTCATGTTCGACATGCCCTACACCGTCGAGCAATTGGTCGAGGCCACAAAGGAAACTCTGCGCGCAAACGACTTGAAGTCTTGCTACATCCGTCCTCTCGCGTATCTCGGTTATGGCGAAATGGGACTGAACCCGTTGCCATTGCCCGTCAACGTCACCATTGCCATGTGGCCGTGGGGCACCTATCTGGGTGACGAAGGAGTCAAGCACGGCATCACGGCCAAGATCAGCTCGTGGGTGCGTCCGGATCACAACAGCATGCCCCCGCAGGCGAAGTCCACCGGCATCTACCTGAATTCGTCGCTGGCCAAGGTCGAAGCGCTGAAGGCGGGTTACGAGGAAGCGATTCTGCTGAATCCGCAGGGCTTTGTGTCCGAGGGCACGGGCGAAAACATTTTCGTCGTGAACGAGGACGTGCTTACGACGCCGCCCACCAGCGCAGGCGCGCTGCAGGGAATCACGCGTGACACGGTCATGACCATCGCGCGCAATCTGGGATACGAAGTGCGTGAGGCAAACCTGTCGCGAGCGGATCTGTACTCCGCTGACGAGGTGTTCGTCACCGGCACCGCAGCGGAAGTCACGCCCATTCGCTCCATCGATGATCGTCCCATCGGCGAACCGGGCAACATCACGAAGGAAATTCAAGAGACTTACGCCAACATCGTGCGCGGCAAGCTCGAGAAATACGACGACTGGGTCGAGTATGTCAGCTGAACTCGCTGCCGATGATTCTGACCCGCTGCATCTCATAACGCTTGCCGAGATCGAGGCGGCGGACCAGCGGCTCTACGGATTGGTGAAGCGAACTCCGGTCGAGCAGGCGCACGCGCTTTCCCGCGCCGCCGGTCGGGATGTGCTGTTGAAGCACGAGTACCTGCAGCGCACCGGCTCGTACAAGGTGCGGGGTGCGTACAACAGCATCTGCCAGTTGCCCAGCGGAGTCGACGTCGTCGCTGCATCTGCGGGCAACCATGCTCAAGGTGTCGCGCTTGCAGCCGAACTGACGGGCCGGCACTCGGTCATCTTCATGCCGAGTGGGGCGCCATTGCCTAAAATCGAAGCCACCCGCAGCTACGGCGCCGAAGTCGTGCTGGTCGAAGGCGGATTCGAGGACTCATTAGCCAGGGCCATCGAACACTCGCGATCCACCGGCGCAACGTTCGTGCCTCCATTTGACGACCGTGACGTCATCGCCGGACAGGGGACAGTGGGCCTCGAACTAGCACGCGATCTTCCTGCAGGTACCGAAACCATCGTCGTTCCAGTCGGCGGTGGGGGACTCATCTCGGGTGCAGCCGCTGCGCTGAAGGCGCTTCGGCCCGAGATCCGCATTGTGGGCGTAGAGCCCAGTGGCGCGTGCGCCATGAAGCATTCCCTCGAAGCGGGTGTGCCCATCACGCTGGATCACGTCACGACCATGGCAGACGGAATCGCCGTGCGTCGCGTGAGCGCGCTCACGCTGGCGCACGCACGCGAATTCGTCGACGACATGGTGACGGTGAGCGAAGAGGCGATCGGTCGGAGTGTGCTGCTCTTGCTCGAACGCGCCAAGGCGGTTGTGGAGCCGGCGGGGGCCGTCGGACTCGCTGCGGTGTTGACCGGAAAGGTCCAAGGCACGGGGCCCGTATGCGCGGTCCTGAGCGGGGGCAACATCGATCCAGTCCTGTTGAACAAGGTCATCGACTACGGCTTGACTGTTTCGGGCCGTTATCTGCGATTGCGGGTGGTTCTGGACGATCGCGCCGGCCTTCTGGCAACGCTGTCGAAGACATTGGCTGACATGAGCCTTAACGTGGTGCTGATCGAACACCATCGGTCAGGTGCTGCAGGCCTTGCGTTCAACGAGGTCGAAGTGCAATTGACATTGGAAACACGAGACCCCGAGCAGCACGACGTTGTGGTGGGCGAGTTGAGCCGGCGGGGTTTTCCTGTCGAGCTGATGCGATAGGGAGACATAAGTTGTCCGCACGAGTATTGATTGTCAAGAACAACATCATCGAGGGTCCCGGTCTGCTGCGCGATGTGCTGCAGGAAAACCACGTGAGTGCTGATGTTGTCGAGCTGGAGCGCGGCGACCGAATTCCGTCACCAACGCAGTACGGCGCCATGATCGTGCTCGGCGGCCTGGCCAGCGCGTACGACACCGACGAAGTCATGGCGCACCAAATCGAGCGCGTGCGTGAAGCCATCGAGCGAAACGTCCCGTATTTGGGCATCTGTCTCGGTCATCACGTACTCGTGAAGGCAGCAGGCGGAGACGTTGTGCCCATGCCTGCGAAAGAAATTGGTTTCACCGACCCCAACGGCAAGCCGTACACCGTCGACATCACGGAGGCGGGCGAGTCCGATCCTTTGCTGGACGGCATCGAATCCGGCTTCCGCGTGTTCCAGCTGCACGGCGACGAGAGCAAGCGATCGTCGAACGTGGCGCTACTCGGAACTGCGCCCGGTTGTGAAGAGCAGATCGTGCGCGCCGGACGGCGTTTGTACGGTTTGCAGATGCACGTCGAGATTGTGCCGGAAGTTCTGGCCGTGTGGCTGGCACAGCACCCCGATCTCGAAGAGCGCGATCCTCAGACAATGTTGCGCGAACTCGGCGCTCTTTTCGACGAGTACGCAGAAGTCGGACGCAAGTTGTTCACCAACTTCTTGAGCATCGCCAACCTCACCACAAGTGTCGACATAACGGAAGAAGAGCACGCACGAAATGTCTGAAGCAGTACAAGCAGTAGAGATCTATGACACAACCCTGCGGGACGGAAGTCAGCGAGAGGGCCTTTCGCTCACCGTCGAAGACAAGCTGCGAGTGGCCGAACAACTCGACACGCTCGGGGTTCATTTCATCGAGGGCGGCTGGCCGGGGGCGAACCCGAAAGACACCGAGTTCTTCGAGCGTGCCCACAAAGAGTTGGATTTGTCGACAAGTGTGCTGGTCGCATTCGGGTCCACTCGACGCGCAGGCGTCAAGGCGGAGGATGACGCAGTACTGCAGGCAATGTTGTCCGCCAACGTCTCAGCGGTTTGCCTGGTGGCGAAGTTCTGGGACTATCACGTCACCGAGGCGCTGAGGACCACGCTGGACGAAGCGGTGGCCATGGCAGCCGATTCGGTCGAGTATCTGACCAAGAACGGCTTGCGGGTGCTCATCGATGCCGAGCATTTCTTCGACGGCTACAAGAACAACCCCGAGTTCGCCATGCGGGTTGCCAAAGCATCGGTCGATGCCGGGGCAGAAACTCTGGTTCTGTGTGACACCAACGGCGGCACACTCCCGCACGACGCCGAGCGCATCGTCGGCGAGGTGGTTGCCGCGCTTCCGAATGCCAAGATCGGTGTTCACTTCCACGACGATGGCGGTTGTGCAGTGGCGAATGCTCTCGCCGCGGTCCGAGCTGGAGCCAAGCACGTGCAGGGTTGCATGAACGGTTATGGCGAACGCACCGGCAATGCCAACCTCGTCACCATCATCCCGAACCTTTCGCTGAAGATGGGCGTTCAGACCATCCCGGCTCAAAACCTCGAGCGCCTCACGCCCGTGGCGCACTATGTGGCCGAATTGGTGAATATCACCATGAATCCTCAGCAGCCGTATGTGGGCACATCTGCCTTTGCACACAAGGCCGGACTTCACACCAGCGCCATCGCCCGCCGCCCGGACGCGTACGAACACGTGGATCCGGCGTCGGTCGGTAACGCCACGAGGTTTGTGGTCAGCGAACTGGCAGGCAAGAGCACAGTGCAGCTGAAGGCAAAAGAGATCGGCCTCGATCTCGACGACAACGCGCTCACGTCTGTGCTGAACGACCTGAAGCGACTGGAGAACGAGGGCTACCACTTCGAAGTCGCCGACGGTTCGCTCGAGCTGCTCATGCGTCGCGCCGGAGGATGGAAGCCCGAGTTCTTCGAGCTCGAGTCATACCGTGTCATCACCGAAGATCACTCGAATACATCCATAAGCACCGAGGCGACAATCAAGGTGCGAGTCAAGGGCGAGCGCATGATCGCAACCGGTGAGGGAAACGGACCGGTCAACGCTTTGGACGTTGCGCTTCGCCAAGCCATCGAGTCGTACTACCCGGTGTTGCAGCGGGTTCACCTGACGGACTACAAGGTGCGGGTTCTCGACACGACCAAGGCCACCGGTGCGGTCACCCGTGTGTTGATCGACAGCACCGACGGCAACCGCTCGTGGACCACCATTGGCGTGTCCGAGAACATCATCGAGGCCAGCTGGCAGGCGCTGGACGACTCCATCAACTACGCCCTGCTGCACGCATAACCGCTCGCGGACTAGTTAACTAACCCGCAATAAAGGTGAGTGATTGTTGACGTGTTTGGTGGTTGTAACCCCCTGGTTTGTGGTACGAAAAGGGCAAGAGATTTGCATTGGCAGATCTCTTGGGCGATTCGAAATAAATGTTCAGGTTCAGTCCATCTCGACTTTGACTGTCGACGGAAAGGCCGGATATTGTGCGTGCATCACGCGGCGTTTTAGGCCGCTTTTTTAGGGGGATTTAATGCTTCTCGTCGGGGGAGTTCCTGGGCGCTATGCGAATAGCCCCGCCGCGCCCGACACCACGCTGGGCGGAACGATGCGCCGCATTCACGAGCGGGGATACCTTCGTGCGGGCGTCATGTTCAGAACCCCGGGGCTCGGGTATCGAGATCCGATCTCGGGGCGTTTGTCCGGTTTCGAGGTTGAACTGGTCAAGCTGATCGCGCAGGGAATGTTCGGGTGCTCGCGTAGCGAGGTCGTCGAGCTGGTTCAGTTCGTCGAGACTGCGTCCAGAGATCGTTCTGTGAAGCTGGTCGAAGACGAAGTCGATCTGGTTGCGTCGACGTACTCCGCTTCTGCAGATAGCAACAAGGTGCGTTTTACTGCTCCCTATATGTGGTCGTCTCGCAGCGTTCTCACGTGCGACGACGGGCCGGCGGTCGAGCAGTTTCAGGATCTGAATGGTTTGTCGGTGGCCATCTCTGAGGGCACCACTCACGCCGAAGCGCTCCGTGAGACAGCACCCAATGCTCGCGTTCATGTGTTCGAAGACATGGTGGCTGCCATCGACGCCGTCCGGGTCGGAACGGTCGACGCTTACGTCGGCGCCGATGTGGGCGTTCGAGGTGTGGCCTTGGCCAGCGGTGGCATGTTCCGGCAGACGCATGTTCGAACCGAGGCCGAGCAACAGTTCGTAGCAGTGCAACACGGAGCCGACGATTTGGCTCAGTTCGTAGAGCAGAGAATGCAAGAGCTCATGCGTTCCGGCGACATCGGCATTGCCATGCGCCTCATGCACGCGATTTAGCTGGCGTCTCGCGCCGCCATCCTTTCCTCCGCCGCAGGGCCCAAGGCACCGGCGGATTCTAGGAACTGTGTCGGCGTTGTGATGTCGGGCGAGCTGGCGAGCAGACGAGCGTGAAGCTCGATCAACTCGTTCCAGAGCTGCGCTCGATCGCCTGCCTTTCTGACCACGACCGTTTCACCCCAGTGCTGGTTTATGGCAACCATGAGCTTGGGAGCTTCACGTTCGCCCATCAGTTCTTTCCACCTTTCCGTTTCGCTGGGCCGCATACTGGGTTCCCCAACTCTCCACCCCGCGGCCACGAGTTCCGGTCTGATTCGTTCGGCGAGATCGCGTGGCAACGCGTAGTGCGCGACAGCGGGACGTGGGCCGGTCGGGGTGAATTCGTATCCGGGTGGTACCTCTGCGCCGAGTAGCGCAGCTAACGCCTCGACGCCCCACGTTCTGCCACTCACAAACTGGACGTCGTCGGGAAGCTCGTTTCCCGACAAGCGGTACCCCACATCCACCAGGTGCACGGGCCCTGCCCCTCTGCTTCGGTGTTCCTGTAAGAGGTCGATCTGCAGCGGGCCGTCGGTATAACGGACTGCCTCTACCGTCTGCTGCGCTTTGGTTAGTAACGCTACTGGCACCCCCGAACCTCTGACTCCTGGAATCTGCGCGCCGCATTCGAGAAGATGTCCCCGTTCAACGGGGCTCCGCAGGCCGCTGTTCTCTATGCCTTCCGGCGGGCCGATGGTTACGAGGTTTTCCGAAAAGGTCAGAACGCTCACACGGCCGTCGCGAACGACGCACTGCATGCTGTATTGCTTTCCCCGATACATGCGCTCGGCGCTCACGCGAACTGCGTCGGCTCCCGCGTGAGGAACCATCTCGTTAATCGCGGCAATTGTCCTGTCGGCTTCTTCGCGGGTGCGCGCGATCAGTACCCCGCGAGATCCGCCGCTGAACGGGTTCTTGATAACCCACGGTCCGCGCAAGCGCCCCAAATCTGCCGAGGACTTCACGGTCACAATCCGCTGGCCGACCATTGCGACAGCCTCGTCTTTGGCGGGGACTTGAAAGTCGGTATTTACAACCGTCGCCTGATGTAAGCCGAGTTCTCGGGCGGCGAGCGTGGCAGCGCGAACGTTGAACTCGATGTTGGCGACAATGCCCACGAGTCGAAACTGCGGGTTTTCCTTCTGCCATTGCCCCAGGCGCTTGACGACGTTTTCTTTGCGTTCGGGATGATTGACCTGGATCGCAACTTGGGATCGTCTCATGGCGCCGAAGCTCGCGAAACTCGGCGAATAAAACCTTGCGAGATGTTCGGGTTCGGGGCCGAGGGCGAGCCACGTGGGTGAGTCGGCCGCTATCGGGGTGCCACCCAGAGCGCGTGTCGCAATTGCGAATGACTCGCGTCCGTCTCTGGACGTGCCGAGGACGACTACGACATCAGTTGGTTGCATGGGCGCGCGGGAGCATATGAAAGACCTTCCCCAATTCCAAACTGCCCACCGCCACCCGTGGATCGAGCGACTGTGGCAGGCTGACGGCATGCCGCAGCCTGAATACGTGCCGCTGAAAACGAATGACGGGGTTCGACCTGGAGAACGGCTTCCCAGGCCTGATCCGTGGCTGGCCGATCGGCCCGCCGACTTCGCCACCCCTCAGCAGCCCGAGGGCCGGCTCATGGGCTCGCCAGGTCCCGATCAGGGATACGGCATCAAGCTGGCCAAGCACTTTGCGAGCCGAATCCAACTCGGCGAGCACGAACACCTCGCCGACGCTGTCGCCGGCTGTGTGGCGGTTGGCTTGAAGCGCGCCGCGCTGTTCGGCCGGGCGCCAGTGGTCTACGACTTCGAGCTGGCCTATACCCTGTGGGGCTTCCTGGGCGAGCCGCCAGCTGACCTGCTGGAGTTTCGCAAGCAGATGTTCGCCGAGTGCTCGCATCACTACGAGGATCTACGGGCCATCGCCGACGCCGTTCCCGAAAGCACCCTTCGGCTTTCACCGGCGGAAGTGGCCTCCAGCCTGGGAGCTTGGAAAACCCTTATCTCTGCTGACTAGTCAGGCCTTCGTTGGCAACTAGCGTTGATGGGTAATGGCATCAACTCCGCGCTTGCGCATCGCACCCTCGCCCACGGGCATGTTCCACGTCGGCAACGCCCGATCGGCTCTTTTCAACTGGCTCTATGTACGCCGGACCGGCGGCACGTTCATCCTGCGAATCGAAGACACCGACGAGGAACGCAACCGGGAAGAGTGGGTCGGCGGCATTCTCGACGCCATGCGCTGGTTGGGGATGGACTGGGACGAAGGTCCTACCCGCCAATCTGACAACAAGCCTGCGCATTCCGCTGCCGCTGCGACCATCTACGAGCAAGGTCTTTCTTACTACTGCGAGTGCACTCGTGAGCAGATCGAAGAGCGCGCCAAGAATAACGACAAGCCCGGGTACGACAACTTCTGCCGCGACCGCAACCTCGAGCCGGGCGAAGGACGCGCCATGCGTTTTCGCGTGCCCGCCGGCAAGACGGTCGTGCATGACTTGATTCGTGGCGATGTGGAATTCGACAACTCGAACGTCGAGGACTTCGCCATCGTCCGTTCCTCCGGCGTGCCGTTGTACGTGCTCGCCAACGTGGTCGATGACATGACAGACCGCATCACGCACATCGTTCGTGGTGAAGAGCACCTTCCGAATACACCGAAGCAGATCATGTTGTGGACCGCGTTGCGTGAGGCCAACAACGGGCCCGAACTGCCTTTGTACGCGCACCTTCCCGTCATCGTCAACGAGAAGCGACAGAAGCTGTCGAAGCGCCGGGACAAAGTTGCGATCGAGATGTATCGCGACGAGGGTTATCTGGGCGAAGCCATGCGCAATTACCTCGCCTTGTTGGGTTGGGCGCCGAAGGGGGACCGCGAAATCGTCACCGTCGACGAACTGATCGCCGAGTTCGACCTTGCCGACGTACAGAAGTCGTCCGCTTTCTTCGACGTCGTAAAGCTCAATCACATCAACGGTGAGTACATCAGGGCACTGCCGACCGACGAGTTCATTCGCCGTGTGCAGCCGTTCCTGGACGATGCCGGCGGCGATCTGTGGCCCAAAGAGCAGTTCGATCACGCAACGTTCAACCCAATGGCCAAGCTCGTGCAGGAGCGCGTGGACCGTCTGGACGCGGTTGCGCCCATGGTCGATTTCCTCTTCGTTGACGAGCCCGAGTTCGACGAGGCTGCAATGAAGGTTCTGGATAACCCTGCGTCTCTCGAGATCCTTCGCGCCGCGAATAACGAATACCAGTCGTGCGAATGGACGTCGGCGGCTCTGCATGAGGTGACGCTACGCATAGGCGAGGCCAACGGATTGAAGCTGGGCAAGGCGCAGGCTCCTATTCGCCTGGCGGTAACCGGCAAGAAGGTTGGCCCGCCGTTGTTCGAATCCATCGAAGTGCTCGGTCGCGAAAAGACGCTTGCGCGTGTTCAACGGCTGTTGCAAGTTGCAGCGGATCGGGGTTAGCAACGCGCTATGCCCACGCCGCTTCGTATAACACTGCGCGTTCTTGCGGCACTGATGGCCATCGTCGTCATCTATTTCGCCTGGATCGCGTACCTCGTGTGGCACGGTTCACATCAGGACCAGCGACGGAAGGTGGATGCCATTGTTGTGCTGGGGGCCGCGCAGTACAACGGTAAGCCGTCACCGGTGCTGCAAGCCCGGCTCGATCACGCCGCTGCACTTTGGAAGCAGGACTACGCACCAATTATTGCCGTGACCGGTGGACGTGCTCCCGGCGACGCCCACACGGAAGCTCAGGCGTCGGCAGAGTACCTGGGCACCAAGGGCGTTCCCGATGAAGACGTGCTGCGCGAAGTGGATGGCCGATCCACCTGGGAATCGCTCCAGGCGACGGCGCTGTTCTTGCAGAAGCGCAATGTCCATTCGGTGCTGTTGGTGTCGGACTCTTTCCACGACGCCCGCATCGCCGCAATGGCCAAATCGCTGGGCCTTAAGCCGTATGTATCGCCCACGCCCACTTCCCCGATCAAGGGATCCGAGAAGACTCCCTACCTCATCAAAGAGGTGGCGTCGCTGGCCGTCGGGAAAATTATCGGGTTCCGACATGTCGCCGGAGTAACCGCCAAGGGCTAGATCCGATGCCTCTCATCAGGCGAAACAGGTCTACTTGTCCTATCAAGAAGTCTCCCGAGGGTGACGATGGCGTCACAATCGGAGTGATTGCCTATCAATCAGGTGTGACTTTCACCCGATGCCTATTTCATGACAACACGGCGCCGTAAGGGCATCCTCATCATCCTGTCTGTTGTCGCCCTATTAGGCGGTGGTGTGGCGGGATTCACATATGCAAACTTCAGTGCCCAGACTCGTAACCCGAGCAACGCGTTCTCGTCGGGCACGTTGGTACTGAGCAACCAGAAGAACGTCGCTGCGGCGTGTCTTTCGACGGCTGGTGGTTCCACCGACACCAACGTCAACAACGCTTGTGACCAGTTGTTCAACCTGACTGTCAAGAAGCCGGGTGACTCTGCGACTGTCAACTTGACCCTCAAGAACGACGGCAGCCTCGGCGCTTCCTCGTTGTCGATGTACACCAACGCTTGCGCCGACTCCGACGCCAGCGGTGAGACGTACCACGGCACGGGCAGCATGTGTGGTGAGCTGCAGTTCTACCTGCAGGTGTGGACGAGCAACACGTTCGCTACTCCGTCGCTATGTCTATACGGTGGCACGACCGTTGCCAACACGTGTGACTTCAGCAACGCCGCCAAGACGGTCGGAGACTTCGCCAGCACGTACACGTCCGGTGCTCCGTACGACGCGGGTGCATTCGGTGCCGGTGCGTTCAAGTACATGACTCTCGGTATCAAGTTCCCGTCAACTGCGGGCAATACCTACCAGGGTCGCACCGCAACCTTCGACTTCACTCAGGTACTGGTCCAGTAGTCCTGAGCTAGTCAGACTCAACAGAAAGGCCCCGCTTCGGCGGGGCCTTTCTTGTTTTACTGTTCCCAGCCCCCGCCGGAGAACGTCACTGTGGCGACCTCGCGGTCCTTCGGGAAGTCGCATCTACCGTCGGCGACGGTGAAGTCGACTCCGATCTGTGCAACACCGCCCTGCTCGTTCGTGACAGTTTCTTGAACCTTGTGGGCGCCCGAAGGGAGCGTCGCGCAGCCAGGACCCGAGTCGAGGAACTCCTGAAGGGCATCGTTGTCGTAGTTGGCTGAGCCGACGCTTTTCTGAATACCGTCGACTCCCCATTGCACGTTCCATGGCGTTGCGGTCTGTGGGACTGTCAGAACAATCGGCGCTTGGCCGCCGGCATCGTCGGCGCCTGCAAGGGTTACCGACGCATCGAAACGACGGCCATCAAACGGTTGAACGACCTGAACACTTTGATCACCCCAAGGCTCCACTACGACCCCATTGTCGTACCTGACGGCAGTCAGAGGTGCGCCAGCAACCGGGCCCGCCGCAGGGCTAGGCGGTGTGCCGGTTGGAGCGATGGAGGGGGCGGCTTGGGTCGTGCCTCCGCCGGGGGAGCAGGCTGTCACCAACGCGAGCACCGGAGCCAGGGCTTTTGCCCACCGGCTTTCCTGGCTCCCGGCAGCGGCCTTTTCGGCTTCGCCGATAAAGTCGCGAACAGGTGCAGGATCCTTGGTGCCGAACAGGTTCATGGCTGGCATTCTCGCAACGGAAGGGTTGCGGAACCAAATTCAGATCTCGAATATGTCGTCGGTGGCGATAAAGAGAGAATCATCATCCACGTCTACCTCGGTTGACACTGTGGGGGCAGCGGTTTCGGCGGCATCGCACCAGCGCAGGGCGGAACAGTTTGCGCAGTAAGCACCGGGCTTGGTCTTGAACTCGATGTCCTGCGACCACGCATACGCGGCCTCGGCGACGACTCGCCGGGCGAGTGCAACGATCACCTCGTCAGTTGTTTCGAACGTGACGACCGGCCGTGAGCCGGTGTCCGTAAGCATTTCCACTTCTACGGCGCCTACGTACGTCTCTGGCTTCCGCTCGCCGCCTCCTGCACCCTCCGCCAACATCACCAGATACAGCGCAACTTGCGGCCATTTGCGCAGCAATGCGTGAGCGTCATGAGGAACGAGTTTGGGAACTGTTTTCGTTTCGCGCCACACCGGGGTTCCGTCGGGCAGATTCCACCTGACATCGGGCGCGGCCACTACCATCACGTCGGCATCGGCGTCCCAAACGCGAAATGTGGGTTCCACATCGAGCGTGGTGGTTGCGGTAAACGGGCAATTGGGGATGTGCGAACTCAGATACGGCAACGCATCTTCGTAGTCGACGTCGTCCAACACGCCGAGCGGATCGGGTCCGTCAGCGGGCAAATCGTCTGCGCTGCAGGCAACGCCGCGAACGTGTGCGGCCTTCAGCCAGCGGTGCACAGCACGACCTCGTTCGGCAGCGTGCGACGTAGGAACATCAGCGGTGGCGGGAAGGTGCCCTACGCGAGCCGCGTAGCTGGCGGGACAAATGCTGTATTGCACAAGGTCGGACGCGCTTATGTCGCGCGTTGATGCTGCGCGGCCCGGAAGCCCGAGAACACCACGCAACTGCTGCACGGCGGGACACACGACCCGCCAGCTGCACTGCGAACATTCACGACCTGGCTTGAGTTCAATGACATCTTCGTGCAGATCCTTTGTGAACGGATAGCAACGCTCGTTGTAGAGCGCTCGGGCTTCATCCGGAGTGCCGTCGAATAGTTCGGTCGTCGAACCGTCGAGCATTCCAACTTCGATGACGACCACGCGCTCCGGTACGGATTTCGGCCCCGTGACGTCCTCGATTTCGCCGTCGACAAGCAACTTGGCTGCAGCGGCTGCGAACCTCATGCGATCGTCGGTCGACTCCTTGGCGCTGCTGTATCGAAGGCGGCGAAACTCGCGATACGAGCTGTCGTCGTTTTCATACCAGCGACCCCATGCTTTCAGCTCGCGCGGAGGCTTGCGGCGGGACTGCAGCGTGCGGGCCTCGGCCGGCTGCAAGCTCAGCTTGTCAGCCCGCTCCAGAGAGAACGCGAGGTATTGCTTGGCTGCCTCGCGCATGTACGCAACGACGTGCGGGTGAATCGGCTCGCCCACATCGCGAGCTTCGATCACGGAGTTGTCGATGGATTGATCGACGTCCATGCCATCTTCGGCGTTGCTCAATGCGTCGAACAAAGTGCCTTGGAAGAAATCCACGGGAGGGCGACCGGTTTGTCGCCACCGTCCCGTGCCTGCGTACACACCACGAGTCGCGCGAAGCGAAATGTAGGCCGGACACGCATGCGGGGCCTGTTCGATCAGTGAAGCGCTGAAACTCAGCCCCTTCAGGCGGCCCTCCGCGCTGAGCGGCTCCGGGTAAAGAGGAAGGTTTGCGTCCGCGCTCACCACGATTCCTCTTCTTCGATCTCGACGTCTGTCGTCTCGATGTCGGGCGTTTCGTCGAGGATCTCTTCGAGCTCGGGTTCAGTCGTAGGCGCGCTGCGGCGGGTCAAGCCAAGCTGCAGTAGTTGCGCGTCCGACTCGGCGCTTCCGGGTGCAGGCGCATTTGATCCTTTGAGCATGGGGCAGACGGGTGCAAACGCGCACCACTTACACAGGGGAGAGCGACGGGCAAGGACAACGTGATTGTCGGTGACGGCGCGCTGGTCCCGCCAAATGTTGCGCAGCCGCAACGCGTGATTGCGCGCATATTCGACGAGTACCGGCCGGCGGATGCGAATCCCGTGACTTACATATAGCAACTCGACTTCGTCGACCGGACGTTTCTCCGGATGTCTTGCCATCATTACTGCGGCATACGTCCACATGCCGAACAGATACGACTCGGTGTATGCGGGTTGGGGGACCTTGCCGGTCTTGTAGTCCGAGATGCGGTACACGCCGTTGTCGGTGTAGCGGTCGATTACCCCGGCGACCTTGGCCTCGCCGAAGAACGCCTCGACGCGTTGTTCGTTGGCATCGTGCGCAACCTCGACGTGGTGCGGGCGCTCGAGTTGCCAGAGGCCTAGGACCGAGTTGCGGCTCTCGTCCTCGAGCTCGGCAACCAGTTCGGTGTCGTCCGTGACGACGGCATTGCGCTCGTCGGCTTTCTGTTCCGCCCACGACTGCTCCAAGAGGGCGAGGGCGTGGTGTTGAGTTCGTTCCTCGGGCTCGCTTTTGTAGAGCTGTTCGAAGGCGCCGTGAACGGCCACGCCCAATACCGTGTGGCGGTTGGGAGGCGTGCGCCAGCCGTGCGCGACAGTGAACCACCATTGAAGTTGACAGTTGACGAAGTCCTTCGCCCGGCTCGGGCTCAGTGATTCGGGCAGAATCCCGTCGGCAACCACTTCGACGGGCTTCTCCAACATGTGCCACAGGCTACGTCTTTACGACTGTTGAGCCTCCCATGTCGGAGTTATCGAGATGCTCTTGTTGTACGAGGTGTAGTCGTCGGCCACCCAGACCTCGAACTTGTACGCCACGGTGGTGGAGTTGGTCCACGAGGCCGGAGAGCCCGCTGTGGGGTCCGTAATGCCCGTACCGAAGGAACTTGGGTACGAGGACGGAGAGCCCGAATAAACGACTCCACTGGCCTGTCCGGCGATGTACACGGTCGAGTCCGCAGTGAAGTTCGCGCAGCTGTTGAAAGCGCCCGACGAAATCGTGCCGCGCTGCACTGTCAACGTGGAAGATGCCGATAGCGTGCTTGTGACCGAGCCGTAGAGCGTGACGTTGGCGGCGAGCGATCCGGTGTAGGTCACCTGGATGCAACCGCTCCCGCTGGAGTTCGGCGTGAGCCCTGTGAGGTTGATCACCGACCCGCCGGCATCGTTGTCCGCGATGATGACGGTTCCCGATGCGAGCGCGTTCGAAGGGTTCTGAGTTGTCGCGTTGAACGATGCCTCTGTCGTTTGCCAGCCGAACGTCGAGCTGATGGTGATGACCACGATGGCGATCGCACTCCGGAACGCCGGAGATACTTCACGTCGCGCGCGCGAAGCGTGGCGAGGTGCCGGCTTCGTTTCCGTCGGAGTGAATTTCGGACGCGTTGGTGCAACCGCTGGCGCGCGCGTCGACCGTGATCTTGCGACCCAGCGTGCTCCAAGGCTTACCGCCACCAACGCAAGCACGATGGTGAGCAGGTTGCTTTTTCGCAATCCGAGTAGTTGTTTCATGAGAAAGACCTGGTGGTCCGCTATTTTCATCGGCTGAAAGGCCCGTCACCCTTAGTGGTCGGGAGGTCGTTCTCAAGTTTGACGGAGCGCGGTCGAATACAAAGAAGTGTCCAGACGTAGAAGGCGGATCTGGGCCATCGCGCTAGCAGTGATGACCTTGGTCAGCGGAGTTGTTCAAACGAACGGCAACTTCAGCGCGCAAACACGTAACCCCTCGAACGCCTTCTCGAGCGGCGCCCTCGTTCTTTCGAACACCAAGTCCGGAAACTCGGCCTGCCTGTCCACCGGCGGCAGCAACACCGACACGAACACCAACAACGCCTGCGACACGCTGTTCAGCTTGACGGTCAAAAAGCCTGGTGACAGCGCTACGGCCCGCCTTGCTCTGGCCAATGTCGGCTCTCTGAACGCCTCAGCCCTGAAGCTCTACACGGCCGCGTGTGCCACGACCGACGCCGCAGGCGAGACGTATCACGGCACCGGAAACATGTGCTCGACGCTGATTCTGTACGTCCAGAAGTACACGAACGGTACTTACTCAACGACCTCGACCTGCGTGTATGGGGGTGGGACCGCCCAGACCTGCGACTTCAGCAACGCAGCCAAGACGCTCACGGACTTCACGACCACCTACACATCGGGCGCACCGGCCGACCTCGGGGCTCTGACCTCGGGTTCTACGAACTACTACGAAATCGGAATCTCGTTCCCGTCGTCGGCGGGCAACAGCTTGCAGGGACGCACAGCCACCTTCGACCTCACCTGGGTACTCCAACAATGATCCTTCGCAGATTCACGTCCCTTCTCGCCGCCGTGGGCATCGTGATCCTGGCCAGCGCCTCGATCGTTCCTGCCGTCGCGCCCCAGCTCGGATACAGCATTTTGACTGTCCGATCAGGGAGTATGTCGCCGAAGATCTCGACGGGGTCGCTGATCGGCGTCCAATCGCTCTCGCCCGAAGAGGCTCGGAATCTCAAGGCCGGCGACATCATCACTTTCCACCGGCCGGGGCCAAAGTCTGAGCTGGTCACCCACCGCATCTACTCGGTGCTGGGCAACGACGAGCATCGAACATTTGCTACCAAAGGTGACGCCAACGGCATCATCGACACTTGGTCGGTAAGCCCCGAGATGGTCGTCGGCCAGCTCAGCTGGGACATCCCCGTCCTCGGCTACATCGACGCCTTCCTGACCACGTGGCCAGTCCGCACCGGCATTATCGCCCTGCTCGTTCTCTACGGGATCACCACACGCCCCGACGAGAAGCCCGAGCCCGCCGCCGCCGAACCCGCAGTCGCCGCCTAGCTGCTGCATCCGGTCGCCGGTCTCGCTGCCAGCGCCCTGCCGATTCCGAGCAATGCCCTACCAGCCACAAAATGTGTGCGTGAGAGGGAAGTGCTCGTGCGGCCAACGCTCCCATTCCGAGCATTGCCCCCTGAACCACAACTTGTGTGCGCGTCAGGGAAGTGCTCTGGCTTCGTGAGGCAGAAGCTCGGGGGAGAGGACTCGAACCCTCCGTCGCGCCGAAGGCGCGCCAGGTAGCCGGTTGGCTTCGTGAGGCAGAAGCTCGGGGGAGAGGACTCGAACCCTCCGTCGCGCCGAAGGCGCGCCAGGTAGCCGGTTGGCTTCGTGAGGCAGAAGCTCGGGGGAGAGGACTCGAACCCTCCGTCGCGCCGAAGGCGCGCCAGGTAGCCGGTTGGCTTCGTGAGGCAGAAGCTCGGGGGAGAGGACTCGAACCCTCCGTCGCGCCGAAGGCGCGCCAGGTAGCCGGTTGGCTTCGTGAGGCAGAAGCTCGGGGGAGAGGACTCGAACCCCTAATAACTGGACCAGAACCAGTTGTGTTGCCGATTACACCACCCCCGAATGGGTGAGCCCTCAGATTAGCAACACGCTTCGCAGCCGCGAAGACGACAATCTGACGACAAAAACCCTCGCACTATCGACGTATCTCACGGTACGTGGGTACCTTTGCCCACAGGGCGTGCATGTTCCCAGCCGCCCTATTGAGTAGGGGCGCATATATGGGTTGGTTCAGACCTAATGCTCGACGTTCTGCGGTGCTCGCCGCCGGACTCACGCTCGTATGGACCGCGACGACGGTCGCGGTGGCTTCGGGCGCGTCACGTTCCGGTGGTCCGCGGGCTACTTCGCACGCATGCGTGACTCTGTTCACAGGAGTCACGAAGCCGGTCAAGACAAACCACGAGGCGAGCGCGGCAACGAAGAACAAGGCCGGCAAGAACGCGACCGAAGACTCGACGTTCCCGCCTGCGTTCGACGATCCCACCACTGTGCCCGAGCCCACAACGGTTGTATCTCCGACGACAGAAGCTCCGACTACAGAAGCTCCGACAACGACGGAGGCCCCGACAACAACTGAGGCTCCCACGACGACGGAAGCGCCAACGACAACAGTCGCGCCGACGACCACTGAGGCGCCGACCACTACCGAAGCGCCGACGACAACTGCAGCTCCCACCACAACGGAAGCTCCGACGACAACAGTTGTCGAAGTCACCACGACCGTTCTACCGACAACGACAACGGTTGTGTGCGAGACACCGACAACTACGAGTGAGCCGGCAACAACAACGACAGAAAAGCCCGTAGTAACAACCATTCCTAGCCCGCCGACGACGAAGCCCGCACCGGCGACGACAACGATTGTTCCGGTACCGACGACAATCGTCGAGCTACCGACCACCGTTGTATCGCTTCCGCCGGACACGACAATCGTGTCGATTCCGCCGACGCTCCCTCCGGTCACGTTGCCGCCGACAACGACACCCGTTACAGAACCGCCGTCGACAACAGTCACGTCGCCGCCGTCGACAACGCCGCACTCGACAGTTCCCCCAACCACCGCACCGGCATCGCATGATCACGGAACGGGAGGGACTGACCAATGGGTCGTGGACGTGACATCGCCGCCGAATGCTCCGGTCGATGTGCCCATCGAAGGAGCAGTCTCTACGCCAGTTCCGAGTACAGCCCCCGAGGTGAGTCAGTTCGAGCCCGATGCGGTAGATCCGGCAGCGGACGGCGACCAGCCGGCGCTGGCTCTGTCAAGCAGCGGCGACACGCCTCCGGCCCCGCCGGCGCCTCCGGGCGAATCGGCGACCACGACGTTCGTTCCCCCGTCGCTAACGGTGCCCAGCGCAGAGGCTGAAAGCACCTCTTCGACCAAGAGCGATTCGTCCAAGCCCGGAACCTTCAAGCTGGCCGGAGTCGAGGTCCCGACTGACTACGCCTTGGCGGCCGGAATCGGCCTGCTGATGGGCCTGATCATCCTGGGATTTGCCTTCCGAAAGCGGCACTAGCTGGTGATTCGTATTCGCTCCCACTTTTGGGGGTCGACAACCACCACTGAGAGTAGGTACGGTGGCTACGAATCATCATACAAGTGCTGGTTTGTTTTAAGTCCGCTTGCCAGCAGCGGCGCCTTTGTTCAGGGGGATATATAAATGTTTGTTCCGCGTATTACGCGGCAGCGTGTTTTAGCGCTAGCCGGTCTTACTGTCGCAATTGCCATCGGCGCTTCGAGCCCGGCGTTCGCTTCGGGGTACTACACCACCAACACCACGAAGCCTGCGTACACGGCCACGACCAAGCCTTATTCGACGCCGACGACGAAGCCCTATTCGCCGCCGACCACCAAGCCTTACTCGCCTCCGACGACCAAGGACTGCCCGCCGAAGACGACAACCACGGTGAAGCAGACCACTACGACGGTCAAGCCCACCACCACGACGACCGTGAAGCCGACTACGACCACCACAGTCAAGGCGACGACCACCACGACCGTTGTCGAGGAAGAGATCACCACTACGACCATCCCGGTCGAGGTCGAGGGCACGATCGTGACCCCTCCGCCCACCGAGAATGTCACCCTGGCTCAGACCGGTTCTGAAGACCTGCCCGCCAAGCTCGCCCTCGGTGGCGTCCTGGTGCTGTTGGGTATGACGGCGCTGACCATCCGCTCTGCACGCAACGAGGCAGACGCCAAGTAATCGAGCCACAACTCGAGCTACAAGCAGAAATCAGCCCGCAAGACCCGGCGGGCTGATTTCGCGTTTAACGACCGGTCTCCGCGTCGTTTACCATGAGACCCATTGGTCCCATCGTCTAGCGGCCTAGGACACCACCCTCTCAAGGTGGGTACACGGGTTCAAATCCCGTTGGGACTGCCAAACCCGAGACAATACGCACCGCCTCCAAGGTTGAAAGTTGGGACCTCGGCGACGGTGCCCTCTTGCTCGGTTGCGTCACGCGAGATCGAGACAACACGGCGCCTAGATCAATGCGCTCCCAAGTCACGTTGGTGGGTGTACTTGACAAGCCGTTTCACATCAGAAAGCCGGTACTGCGGTATAGATCACGGTTGCTTGGTAGGCGCCTGCCGGAGTGCTCGACGCGCTTTGAGCATCGAAGGAAACGCATGCGGATCCGGATGCACTCGTTGTGGATCCCATGACAGCGCGGTCTACGGAATCGAGCGCGATGAAACTGGCCGCAGACGGAATGGGTACCGACGTGCTTGCGGTGCTGTCGAAGAACGTGAAGCCGAAGCGTTCACCGCTGCCGAGAATTGCAGGAGCCGCGTATGTTCCGGAGACATCGGCCCATGGGTGACCGCTACTGCGTAGATTGTTCGAACCCTGCGTTCCTCTTATATAGACAGCGAACCCTCCGCCGGCGTTACCAGCGATGGACAGCGTCTGCCCGCCACTCACATTGGCTCCGCCAGCAACGTGGCCCAGCGCGACTGCAGTAGCGCTTCCGGCACTGCCGGAGAAGTTGAGTTCTCCGTTGCATGCCGATGACCGATTCCCAACTGAGAACGACAGCGAAGGATCGACAACGGCTGAAACGTTGGAACCGATCTCGAGGTTTGCGAATCCGATGACGCCGACCGGATGATTCTTGTTCGTGGTGTCGTCGTCGCCAAGACTTCCCTTGGCGTCCCATCCCCAGCAGTAGAGCAGCCCGACGTTGGTCACCCCGCAACCGCCGCCTCCACCGGTAGCGAGGGTAGAAAAGGCGTAATTGCCGGTAACACCACTGGGTGTGCCGTTGTTCGCCCATGTGCCATCACCGAGGGCTCCGAGACCGTTGGCCCCCCAGCAGTACGCCTGGTCGGCAGTGGTCACTCCGCACGTGACGCCGTCTCCAGCGTCGATGCTCCTCCAGGTGTGGCTGCCGGCGACGACGTCGGGGGTTGGCGTATCGACGTTACCCGTGCCGAGGGCCCCCACGCCGCCGCCCGATCCCCAGCAATACCCTGTTCCACTAGTGGTGACGCCGCATGTCGCGCCCCCGCCGGCTGAAACCGAAGCCCATGTGTAACTGCCACTCACGGCCGTGGGGGTTCCATGGCTATTCCCTTGGCTGCCGTCTCCGCCCTGCCCGTACGTGTTGTCACCCCAGCAGTAGGCTGCCGTCCCTGCGACTCCGCAGACGGCGCTCCCTGCGGCTGAGATAGTTGACCAATTCAAACTGCCGCTCACCAGCGTTGGGGCGGTGCGGTCGATGTGGGCTCCATTCCCGAGCTGTCCGAGGGCGTCCCTTCCCCAGCAATACGCGTCGTGGTTGGTGTCGATACCACACGCAACCGAGTAACCCACTGTCAGTTGCAGCCAATGGAGGCCGCCGGCGACGAGTCGCGGAGTGCTCGTCGTGTCTTGAAAAGCGTCGCCATCGCCCAGTACGTACTCGTTGTCCCCGCCCCAGCAGTAGGCGTCCTGGGTATCGGTAATGCCACATACATCGTCATAACCGGTGGCCAGGGACGTGAAGGTGTGGTTCCCGGTGACGAGAACCGGGACATTGGATTGAGTGGCGCCGCCGAAGCTTGCCCCGTCGCCCAGTTCGCCTTCGGCTCCCCAGCCCCAGCAATAGGCATTGCCCGCCAAGGTCAGTGCGCATGCATGCGCATACCCGGTGGCGACTTGCTGGACTTGGGTAAGCGAAATGGCTTCAGAGGGACTCTGGCCGAGCAACGTCAGCACGGGCGCGATCAAGCACAAGACCAGGATTCGAGTGACCCGCGTCCCGTGCTTCACCTTGGAAATATCGGCCTCGGAGACTGCAATATTGAGTGCCGATCCTTAGCCCTTCTGACAATCGCTGCAAGCCTGGGCGAGCCTCAGTGCTTAGCCGACAAAATTTTCCGATGAATTACGTACCTCAAGTTTCCGACGAGATGCGTCGAACGATTCGTCGGTGGCACGATCTTGCATATCAAAGTCTGCAGTCGAACGAGCAGCGCGAGTATTCGTACCTTGGCTTGGAACTCGAGATCCAGCGGACGTCATGCCATCTCGAATGATGTCGTCGGAGTCGACATCAACCCGAATTCGATTGCTGCGGCGAAAGCGAACGCTAAACGCAACGGCTTTGCAGAACGTACAACCTTCCTAGTGAGCGACGTTTTTTCCAACGTCGATGGGGAGTTCGACGTCATCATCATTGATCCGCCCTTTCGATGGTTTCCCGCCCGTGATGCGCTCGAAGCGTGTATGACGGATGAGAACTAGCAAACGGTCGGAAAATTCATGGCCGAGGTACACGAGCGCCTTGCCGCAGGTGGGACTCTGCTGATGTTTTTCGGAACCTCAGGGGATATTGACCACTTGTACTCGTTAATCCGCTCGCATGGGTTCTTGCACTCGGTGCTAAATCAGCGCGGGCTCGTCAAGGACGGTGTCGAGGTTACCTACTTTGCGTTTCGCGTGACACGGGACTTATGAGGGTTTCATCGGAACACGTGATTTAACGAATCGATCGTGATCGGGTGTGCAAACGTCGCGTCAGCCCAAATTTCGGGTGTCGGCCTGGTACTCATGGTCGTAACAACGTCTTGATGGCACGGCGCTCGTCCATTGCCGCGTATCCCTCGGCAACTTGATCGAGCGGCAGTTCGAGGTCGAAGACCTTCCCGGGGTCGATCTTGTCGTGAAGGATTAGGTCGATCAGGTCGGGCAGGAATCGGCGCACCGGCGCTGGACCACCAAGCAGGCCCGCATGCGCGAAGAACGTTTGCTGGAAGTCGACGTTCACCCCGTGCGGCACACCGACGTAGCCGATGAAACCGCCCGGACGAATGCTGCCGATTGCCTGCTGCATCGAATCACTCGTACCAACGCATTCGAGAACCGCGTCGGCGCCGATTCCACCGGTCATCTCCTTGATACTCGCGACCCCGTCGTCGCCACGTTCGGCAACGATGTCGGTTGCTCCGAATTCTTGGGCCAGCTTCTGTCGCGACTCGTGACGGCTCATCGCGATGATGCGCGTCGCCCCGAGCTGCGCGGCGGAGAGCACACCGAGCAGGCCGACGGCTCCGTCGCCGACGACGGCAACGGTCTGGCCGGGCTGAACATTGGCGGCCACGGCTGCGAACCATCCAGTGCCCAGCACGTCAGATGCTGCCAGCAGACTCGGGATGTACTTGGCGTCGGGGACTTCGGGTGTCGCAACCAAAGTGCCGTCTGCGAGTGGCACGCGCATCAGCTCGGCCTGTGCGCCACGGACCAACTCACGGTGAACACAAGAAGATTGGTAGCCCGCCTCGCAGTTCGGGCAGGTGTTGTCTGATGCGAAGAAAGAGCCGATCACGAACTGGCCCGGCTTGATGTTGCGCACCTCACTGCCAACCTCTTCGACGATGCCGCAATATTCGTGACCGAACGGCGTCGGCTGAGGCGTGTCTTGTATGCCTCGGTAGTTCCACAAGTCAGAGCCGCAGACGCATGTTGCGGACAGGCGGATGATGGCGTCCGTCGGCCTCTCGATCTGGGGGTCGTCGATCGTTTCGGATCGGACGTCAGTGGGGCCGTAAAGAATTGTTGCTCGCATTATTGCCTTTCCGGGTTGTGTTCAGTTAGCTGCGTTGTTTGCGCGGTCGTACTCTTCGTCTGTGACGGGCTCGAGCCACGTCGTCGGGTCACCTTCGCCGGTGCTCTCCAACATTGCGAGGTGACACATAAAGTTGTCGGCTGTGCCTCCGTGCCAATGCTCCTCACCAGGAGGCGTCCAAACCGTGTCGCCCGGGCGCATGCGGATCACCGATCCGTCTCGGGATACAACCAGCCCGACGCCATCGGTGACGTGCAGAGCTTGGCCAACGGCATGTGAGTGCCAGTTGGTTCGTGCGCCGGGTGTGAGGCGCACATTCGCAATCGACATGCGCGACGGCGGCTCTCCATTGAAGATGATGTTCAAGTACACATCGCCGGTGAAGCGTTCTGCCGGTGCTTTCGCGGTGAGTGTCTGCGGCTTGCGTTCCATTTACTGTCCTCCGTCGAAAACTTGTTTGGCGACTGCCATGGCCGACATCGCCTTCGGCCACCCTGCGTAGAAGGCGAGATGCGTGATTGCCTCGATCAACTCCTCTTCGGTAGCGCCGTTGTCCTTCGCCAGGCCGAGGTGATAGACGAGCTGTTCGGTATTGCCACTCGTGGTGAGACAGGCGACGGTCACCAGGCTTCGTTCTTTCGGCGACAACTGCGGCCGCTTCCAGGCCTCGTCGAACAACACGTCGTCGGTGAAGTGCACCAGGGCCGGTGCAAAGTCGCCGAACATCTTCTGTGCGCCCGAGGGCTGGTTCGATTCTTCGCTCATGACAGTCCCTTTCGCGTTGATGAACTCCGACCGCTCCTAGTCACGAGAGGTTCAACAGCATTCAAGTCCTCTACTTCCTGCCCAGGCAGGTCGGGATTATCCGGGTTCTGACAGAACCTCCCTTGTTCTGGGTAGATGCCCTTAGGGTGGATTCATGGATCAAAAGGCCGAGGTACGAGAGTTCTTGACGTCGCGGCGAGCCAAGATCACGCCCGAGCAGGCTGGTCTTCAGCACTTCGGCGGAAAGCGGAGGGTCCCTGGCCTTCGGAGAGAAGAAGTGGCCATGCTCGCCGGCGTGTCTGCCGACTATTACACCCGCGTCGAGAAGGGGAATCTGAGCGGCGTATCCGAGAGCGTGCTCGAAGCAATCGCCAATGCATTGCAGCTCGACGAAGCAGAGCGCGCGCACTTGTCCGACCTTGCAAGGACAGCGAATACAAACAATCCGCCTGCTCCTCGTCGCCGTGCGCAACATGTGCGCTTGAGCACACAGCTGCTACTCGACTCGATGCAGCTAGCACCGGCCTTCGTCCGGAGTGGACGGCTCGACATCGTTGCCTCGAATGCGCTTGGTCGCGCTCTGTATGCCCCCGTATTCGACGATCACCGTGACGTCCCAAACCTGGCGCGCTTCTGCTTCTTTGACGAGCGCGCGTTGAACTTCTATCCCGACTGGAACGAAGCCGCGAACACCACGGTCGCAATACTCCGAACGGAAGCAGGGAAGGATCCTTATGACAAGTCTCTGTCCGACCTCATTGGGGAGCTAGCGACTCGGAGCGAAGCCTTCCGCACTCGCTGGGCGGCTCACAACGTGCGATTGCACCGCACCGGAAAGAAAAGATTCATTCATCCCGAGGTGGGTGAGCTCGACCTCATGTTCGACGCAATGGACCTACCCGCCGATACCGGGCTGACGTTCACTGCGTATACCGCCGAACCGGGTTCGCCGGCTGAGGAGCGGTTGCGCCTCTTGGCGAGTTGGGTCGCCACTAGTAGCGAGTACGGCTTACGCTGACGAAATGAGTGAGCCTCGGAACATCCGCAGATGGAACTGGTGCCCTCGTATTTCCGCAACTTCGAGATTCTCTGCCATTCTCTCTTCTGGCCTGAGTAGTCTCGGTCAGGCGAAGAACCCCAGCAATACGACCGGAAGGAGTGGGACGAAGACCCGGGGACCGACGTCACGCCCTTCCTTCGGCTGGCGACGTCTGATCTGGCGTTGCCTGGCCTTGAGGTCGCATAGTCACGGGACTTCCGCGACCGAGGCACCGCAACCATTCCATTTCCTTTCCCCAGCAGCTCTCAATTCGCAACGCGTGTCTTCACGGTCCCGCTGAAAATGTTCTTCAGGTTCTAAATCCCCACGACCCTTTAGCTGAATCTGCGGCTCGCTGACCAGGGGTAAGTGGTTCGCATTGTGTCCAGTTGGGACTGCCAAATACCGAGCGCACTTCTCCTCTTGAAGATGCAATTGCACCGACGCGCTCCGCGCAGCTCGATCGTCGTTCGCAGCCAATGCACTCCCGTGCGTCGACCCCGACAAGAGCGCCGGCTGCGCGATGCCAGCAGCTGCCGCACCGTTCGCACAAGAGGTTTGTCTGGTCGAGCTCAACGGTGGCAACGAGTGATTGGCCGGCGCAGGCCGGACAAGACTCGGTCTCGTCTAATGCCCGACGCGCGACCGGCGGACGACGTGTCGCGAGCCTGGTCTCGTTGCTTGAAACCCAGCGCCTACGCACGACTAACGGGAACGGTTGTCTTCTTGCTTGCTTCGTCAGGTACGTGCACTCGAACCTCGAGCACACCGTCCTTGTACGTTGCCTTCACGTCGTCGGATGTCGCTCCAGCCGGAAGGGGGAGCGAGCGCTCGAACGCCCCGTAACGCACTTCCGAGCGGTAGTAGTCGTGGCCAGCTTCTTGATCCGCGTGCCTGCGTTCGGCTCTGATCTGAAGCACGCCGTCGGTGATGGCGATCTCGACGTCCTTGTCAGGGTCTACCCCTGGGATGTCGGTGCGAACGACGATGTCGTTGCCTTCCCGGAACTCTTCGACCCGCAGGCCGTCTTCTCCGAACCCGAAGACTTCCGGAAACCGTCCCCACGGCCCTTCTCGGAGCAATGCCGGCCAGCCGCCCGGCGTCGGCCCCCCGAGTATGTCGAGAATGCCTCGTTCTGACGTTGCAGGTTGGTGTCTCGTTCTCATAGCGTCCTCTTCCTGTTTCGCTTCTGCGTGCGTCGCGGACTTCCCGCCCGCACATCGCACAGCGTCGCCCTCCAAGGCCTGGGCGCGACAGGGTCCAAAGTCACTCATGTGCGCCTGCAGGACGCCTTGAGCGTGCGGGCCGAACTGAGATTGTCGACGATCCGGGCCTTCACGCGGCAGCCGAGGGAACGATGACGATCGGGCAATGGGCATGGTGCGCAACCTGCTGGCTGACCGAGCCGAGCAGGAGACCGGTGAAGCCTCCGCGGCCCCGCGATCCGACGACCACGAGCTCAGCGCCCCTCGAGGCATCGATCAGCGAGCGGGACGCTGATCCGTCAACGAGAACCTGTTCGACTCGTGGACCCGGACAGTCCCTGAGCGCCGCCTCGACCTCGGTCGCGAGCAGTGTCCGGGCACCTTCTTCCATCGCGGTGCGGACATTCACGGTCTCGCCGAGTGCATACGGCGCATACAAAGCGGGATCTGACCACGTGTGCACAGCGTCTACGACAGCGTCGCGCAGCAACGACTCGCGCAGTGCCCATCGAAGCGCTGCTCGTGAGCCTTCGGAGTCGTCAACGCCGACGACGATCCGGCCACTCACTTGTCACCCTCGTCGCCGCTGCGATGGCGCGGCGGCAGGGCGGGCCGCCGGTGCAACATCGTACCTACGCTGCCGTTCCGCCGGGACCACCAGTGGCGCTCGCTGAGATGTTCGAGCTGCGCTCGAACCCGGCGCCGAAGTACGAAGGCGGCCTGCTCGGCGGTGCAGCCCTCGGCTCGCGCGTGGATCGGATATCCGTCGACGTCGAGTGTGACGCTCGCGCAAAACGGCCGCTTCACCGACCGATTGGCGAGATGGTCGAGTCTCAGATGCACGTGATGCACGGGCCGTCCACCGAGCTGCGCAAGGCGAACGAGGTCCTTGCGCATCGCGTCCACGGTCTCGTCATCCCACTCCGATCCGACGATGGTTACGGGTACATCTCGACGTCCTGTGATCGTGTCCATTGCAAACCTCCATGGTTTCCCTTCGACAACAGCGTGGACAATTGCGAGAGGCGTAGTTAGGGCCGAAGGTCCTTACCGCAGCCCTGTTAACGTGCCGCAACGGGTTCGGCCTCGCGTCGCGTAGGCGGAGGAACCAATACCACCGGGCAGGGCGCATGACGCGCGACATCGAGAGCGACCGCACCAACGTGGCCATCCACGGACGAGCCATTGTGTCCACTGCCGAGTACCGCCAGATCCGCGGCCTTGGCCATCTGAATCAGCGACGCGCTGGGTCGTCCTTCGATCACGACGGCTCGAATTGGCACCGACGCGGCGTGGCACGCAGCCTTATCGATCTCCGCGGCGACGAGATCGAGCGCAGAGCACTCGGGATCAACCATTGATGTTTCCACGTGGGCGTATGTAGCGACCGACGGTCGCTCCCATACATAGACGACGTCGACTGTTGCGTGTTCCACCTGCGCCATATGAATGGCCATGGCCAACGCGCTTTGTGCACTGGCCGAGCCGTCGACGCCCACCAGGATTCGAGTCACTGGGGCCACTGCTTCATCCATCGTCGTTGCGCTCATGCGCTGATTGTGTTCGACAGAAGTGCTCCTGCGGTAGGGCACTAGGTCACCTCACCACCCGAGACTGGACGACGGGAGAGCGTGACTTCCTCACACTTATGTGACCTTCGGCCCTAAAAGTCCCTCGCTACGCACAGCAGAGTCGAGGTGTGCTCTCATCTGTTTCGAACCGACTCATCATCGTGATCGCTGTATTGCTGTCGCTCGTTGGGATGCTCGACGCGCTCTCAAGTGACGAAGGCGACTACGCAGCGGTGCTCGGCGCGGTCACGGTCGCGTTGGGCGTGGTGCTAGCGCGAATGCAATGGGGTCGACGGGATGTGGCTGTCCGTGCCGACATCGAGCGGTGGCTTCGGCGCAGAAGCGCGGTGACCGGAGAGCGGCCGGAGGTCATTGCCGATCGCTGCATCGCTGCGTGCCGAGACGGGCTGCGGAACGAGACGCGGCGATGACTTGCGTCATCCCTTTGACTGACGTCGAAGACTCATCGCTCGTCGGGGGAAAAGCGGCGGCACTGTCGCGACTTATCGCATCGGGCTTCCACGTGCCTGAGTCTTACGGCGTCACAACCGACGCTTATGACGTGTTCGCCGCCCTTCCCCCAGTCGCACGCTTTCTCAAACAGCTCGTTGACCGCGGACCAGCGACCGCGGAGCAATATCGACAAATCGAGCGGTCAATAGACAACAACTTCCTCTCGACGCCGGTTCCTCCGAGCATCGAGCGGGAGATGACCGAAGCGGCGGCGGCGCTGCTCTCCAATGCCCACGCAGTCGTCGTGCGTTCCTCGGCGACCACCGAAGACATGGCGGGTGCGTCGTTTGCCGGTCAGTACCGGTCGTTCTTGAACTTGCGAACACCCGAAGCAGCGCTTGACGCGCTGCGGTTGACGTGGGCATCACTCTGGTACCCATCGGCATGCCTGTATCGGGAGATGCATGGGATGGGGGCGGTGACTCCGAGCATGGGGGCCTTGCTCATGCCACAAATCGACGCCCGACGCGCCGGCGTGGCCTTCAGCTTGGACACGGAGGGCAGTGATGCCGTGCGGGTGGAGACGGTAAGCGGCCTAGGAGAAGGACTGGTCAGCGGACGTGTCACACCCGAGGTGGAATTCGTGCCGAGATCGGCTCGCAACTCCGGATCATCTTCGCTTGCCGTCGAGGTTGCCGGACAAGCGCTGCGTGCAGAGTCTCTGTTCGGCGTTCCGCAGGATATCGAGTGGGCACACGATGGGTACTCGCTCTGGTTGGTGCAATCCCGCCCGATCACTGTTGCCGCAGAACGCCTGGACGCCGAAGAGCTACCCCGTAGTGGTGACACGCATTGGACGACGGCGGGAGTCGCCGAGATGCTCCCCGGCCTATTCCCTCCGCTGATGTGGAGCCTGAACTCGTTCCTGGTGGAGGAGGGCTTCCGTCGCTTGTTCGACGACCTCCACTCTCTTCCGTTCGACGTCGTCGGGTCGTCGGGTTTCCTCGGGCACACGCGGCATCGCGCCGTGCTCAATCTCGACCGGCTAGAGGCAGTTGCGGCCGCGATTCCGGGCGGCTCATCAGAGGAGGTCGAGCGCCAGTACTTCGGTGACGGGTCGAGTGGACCAGGCCATGACGGTCATGCGCCGACCCATCGCCCGGCGACGCTGGTACACGACCTTCGTGCCGCGGCGGTCCGTCGAAGGGCTTCGGTGGAAGCCGAGATCGTGGCGTCGGCGGTAGGCCGGATCGCCGATGCGTCGGTCGATCTATCGGTCATGAATGATCACGAGCTCACGGCGTACTGGTGCCGGGTGATCGACCTGGCGGGCCGCACGGCGGCAGCCGAGATAGCCGTTGCCGCCGCAGCTGCAGCTGCGTACCGGAAGGTCGAGTCATTCCTGGCTCCGTTTGTCGGCACTGAGGAAGCCGCTCGTCAGGCTCAATTGCTGACCACGACATCGCAACACATCGCTCCTCGTGCGGAGAGCAGCATGTCCGTCTTTGCCGGACCGACGTGGGCCGAGTCCGAACAGCGCGATCTGCCGAATCGCTTCGGGCTCGTTGCACCTGCGCTGGCCGATCGCCGCGGCAGCGCTCGTCGCGACCTTGAAGCTCGACTGCGATCGATGCCGCGCTGGCGCCGGGCACGGATGCTGACAGGTCAAGTCGTCGACGTTCGGCTGCACCTGCTTCGGCGCTCGCTCGCGGAAGCGGCCGATCTGCTCGCGAGTCGCGAGCGGGCGAAGGCGTCTTTGTTGCTGGTTGGTGGCGAGACGCGCCGTCTGCACATGGAGATGGGACGGCGGCTGGTCGATCGGGCGTGCTTGCAATCAGCGAGTGACGTGGACTTCCTGTGGCCGGTCGAGCTGAGCGCGTCCCTACAAGGGCGCCGGGTCGCGCGGTCGGTGGTGGAGATGCGCCAACGCTCATTGGCTGCCAACGCGGAGGATCATCTGCCGCGTCGTTTCGGCGGAAAACGGACGGACAGCACAGCGGCGGCAGGCGACGAGCAGAGCGGAACGATCCACGGTTGGGCGGCGAGCCCAGGTCATGCTCACGGCCGCGTTCGTGTCATGGATTCGCCGTCGTCGGCAATTCGACCTGGAGAGGTGCTCGTTGCCCGCACCACCGACGCGTCGTGGTTGCCCGTTTTCCTCGAGTCGGACGCGCTGATCGTCGAGGAGGGAGGACCTCTCTCTCATGCAGCTGTCGTCGCTCGCGAATTGGGTAAGCCCGCAGTTGTCAACGTTCCGGGCATCGTCGAGCGCCTTAGGGATCGAGAAGTAGCCGTTGACGTCGATGGTGACAAGGGGATCATCAGCATCTCGGAGCCCGAGCCGCATGAAGCACTCGGGCTCAGCATGGAGCCATCGACCGGCGTTCTCGACGACTTCGCCGAAGATCGGCTGGCCGTCTTCGTTCCTGCCGTCATGGGAGCCGGCATGGTCTTTTCTCTGGTCATCTGGATCAGAGACCTGCTCCACAACCTCTTGGCCGGCAGACTCGCTGCGCAACGGATTCGCAATTTCGGAGAGTTCACCGCGGTAGCAACAGTCGTCGGTGAAGATGCGGTGCTTGCCGGAGCGCCTCGCGTCGGCCGTCGCTCTGCTGTCGTCACCGGCATGACTTTCACTGCGCTCTCGGCCTATGTCTTCTTCGGGTCAGCGTTGAATTACGTCCGTCCGGGCGGCTACGTCTCGGACATCGCATGGCTTCTGGGCGTGTCCGTTGTGATCGCTGCGATCTTTGCCATGGTTGCCATTGGCGCGTTTACAACGGCACTGGCCGGTGGGCGCGCACCGATGTGGGCGTGGGGCCTACTCACGTTCGTTCCCCGGGTGCATCAACGGGAGCGGGATCGCACACTGGAGCTCGGTGCCGGGCTGGCGGCGGTCGCGCTCGTGACCGTGCTCGCGACATTGCGGCGGGGACGGCTGAACATTCTCGAGAGCGATGCCCTCGCTTTCCAGCACAGTGGGATCCGAAGCTTGGAATTCACGTGACTTGAAGTCGCG
>JADMIO011101923.1_pt1 | contig 52235 bp, 51 predicted proteins | sample 8958161 | NCBI WGS metagenome assembly JADMIO01 (sample SAMN16585339, study PRJNA669376) | soil metagenome | isolation source: Crop rotation soil | place: USA: Cullars Rotation, Alabama | collected 2011
ATCAGAGTAAGCAATTCAGCAGTTTACATCACTCGCCGGACGGCAGATCGAATTTTTGCGGACCACACCCGCGACAGTGTTCCCGCTTTCGGTATTTCGCCATGTGCCGAGCTTGCGGGGCACCGGCTCCGCGTAGCCGAGCATTGCCATCTGAGAAGCGATCTCTTTGGCTTGCGCCTGCGTGGTTCCGAGTGCTTTCGCGAGCGTGCCTGCATCCCAGCTCGGCTCCAGCGCGGCCTGCTTCAGAAACAGAAGGAGTGCGTCAGGCGGGATCGTAGATCGCGTTGAACTGGCATCGCCTGCCGCTTTCTTTGCATTCGCCATTGCGTAAGCCTGCCCTAATCTTATTGCATCGCTAGCGCCGCCTGTGTCGGTGAGGCCGCACGAAACCTACGTCTCCACGCCTGCGTCCAACAGGTGTGGGCGCTATCCAGAAACGACCTCTCGACTACAACGAGCTAAAAGAGAAGTACGCTCTCGCGTTGCGCGCTTGGAGCGACATGCGAAACATCTACCCACCTGATTCTCCCGAAGTCGTAGCCGCTACCCGACTGCTGGATGAACTGGAACAACAACTGATCAAGTATCCGCCGTTAAATCGAAATTAAGGAGCGCCTGCTCTAAACTCGAAGCATGGAATTTGAATACATGGTCAGAGAGTTCAATGTTGCAGATAGCGATAAGCTTATGCTCCTCGAAGAGTTCCTCAACGTCTCGGGCAAGGACGGGTGGAAATTGGTGAGCGTCGCGCCCAGCCCTACCGCGAATTTTACGCACGTAGTCTATATGGAGCGGAGTCTTGTTCTGGCTGAGAGGGTAGGAACACCCCCTCTCGCAGCAGAATGAGCAGTTCCGGGCCGCTCGCAAGGCCGCAGAATTGGAACCTTCACCCTGCGCAGCGGGCTGCGCAGGCTGCGAAGGTGAAGCGTATTGGGCGAAGAGGAAGACGGCTGCTTAGGCACCGCTACCCGATTTCTCCGTCACACCAGCGTGAAGACTACGGAGCAGTATCTTACAAAGCCTGCGGAGAGGACCTCAGGGCGGTCCATAATGGACCATCACTGCTCTGCCGATGAATGGGCGTGGAGTGGCAAAAATCGAAAGCTCTCGAAGCCCTGTTAGGCATAGCTAGTTTTGTTGCTCTTCTCGCGGCGGCGTACGTCTTCAAACGTCTAACCGGAATTGATATTGGGGCTGAATACCGTTTCTTCCCAAACCACATCGGAGACATGAGCCTTAAACAATTAGGTAGCATTATCACAGGTCTCTTAGTCGGCGGCGTTCTACTATTGTGGATACTTGTCATAACGATGGTAGATGGCAGCAGTCCCATCAAGAAAGTATCAACAACTTCTATAGTGCTTGTGCTCTACGTTAGCGGTTGCTACACACAGTACAAAATAGGTTTCAATAAGGGCGGACATCTTGAAGCGCAGGCTACAGCACTGCAAAGTTGGATTGGAGTTGGTGTCGCTTTAGGCGAGCATCTTTACGCCACGCGGAACACGCCAATTGAAGAAGCCTTCAAAAGCTTCAAGGAACTTACGAGGTTGAAACCCGACCCTGGATTACAGCCGCCACAGCCATAGGCCACATCTCCCTCCGACCATTCATCCGCTCTGCAGTGCGCCATCGCTTCCTCACTTTTTGCTTTTCCGCGCATGTACGATGCGAAGGATTTCTGAATCAGTTCCTCAGGGCGATGAACTATGGCAAGGTCCGAGTGGAAGTCGGACATCGAGGTGGGGTTACGTTCTTATCCAACTCGTAGCAAGCCCATTGCTATTGTCCAGGGGAGTTGTCCCGCACTACTCCGTCAGAGCCTTCTTGACGAACGAATCAAACTTGTCGGCAGTGCAGGTAGCATGATCAAGAACAGAACTAATCGAACATATTTGATGGTATGTGTTAGCATCTGGATTAGGTATATCCGTAGAACTTCCCATCTGTGTATGTTCAAAAACGTCCATGATAAATACAGCAGAAGCCTGCCGCTCTAAAGTGGAAACCACGATAATACACTTTCCCAAGTGTCGATTATAGTGATTCTTATAATCGACATGTGTCAACAATGGATACTGTTCCTTCCAGTTTTTCGAATTGAATTCCTGTCGCGCCTGAGCGCCACAACGCTCGTCTAAGTCGGCGTAGGAATACGGCGAGCATCCAGCCGACAGAAGGAGCATTTGTAGCAGCGGACCCTTCAGCATCGTCATTGGGTTTATGAGAGTATATCATTTCCCAAAACGGAAGGCTCCGCACTTAGAAACAGAATGCAACTGGCAGGGCGCCCTTCCCTCTGTTCTCCTCTCCCTCTGAGTAGCTTGCCTATCCGCTGCGCGGATGGGAGGTATAGCGCCAAATCCGCTTTAACAGTTGCTGTACTCGTCGGTTCGGTCGGTCCTTCGGTCGGGCTCTCAAACTCCTTCTGGCCTTACGGCCACCGTCAGGAGAGCGACGGCTCTTAAGAACTTTCGTTCTCACCATCACCGATAACCGTGTTATCAGGGTTGGTCGGAATGAAAGGATTCTAAAGGGTGGTCTTCTGCCCGGTAAGGCGTATTGAGACCACCCCTACGCGATAGCGAACCTGAATGTTGCTCCAAGCAGGAGTACACCTCCACTAAACACCCTTACGGCCTCAAGCGGAGAACCGCGACCCTTCACTACGCGCAGCATGGCGCGGCCAAGGCGCTCGGAAGTCGTCACAGCGGCCTGAACAGCACCATGCCTGCCTGATGCAGCTTCACGCGACTGCGAATGCCTGGCCCTAGCTGGATGAATCCCGGACGGCATCGCATTCAGCGCCAATTGCAGAGTGAACGTACGATCTAAAAATGATCACCGTCGCCCTAAGCCGCGTACTCTTCAATAGAGAGACTGTATCTGTCGTCGGGGCGAATGCACCGTTTGAAACGAACATCGGGCGCATTCTCCTTGACTATCGTGTGGATTGCTCCGAAGTCCGCATTACAGCCGGCAATCACCGCTTTTAGCGTTCCCCGAGGTAGCGACAGAAAATCGCCATCAGTGACGGGCAAGAAGTCAGGCGGCAAGTCATCAGCCTTGGCGTCTCGCGCCAGCACTCTATACTCGTCTTCGTAGGCCCAAACCGATGACTTGATCCGCAGCATCGAAGCCATCGCGCCCCAGTCACCGAAGAAGGAAGCAGTAATGGCTGACAAGGATTCCTGGTATGTCACTTTGAACGCCCTTCCAATCACTGGAATGGTGGCGTCGAACTCTAAGCAGATTCCTCTGTGCTTGTCCCCGTAATGAGACCACATGAGCAACGAAGTTGGATGAGGAGTTAGGCAGTATATCCTCCAACGTGCCGTGTTGAGTTGCCACATGGTCGCGGTCATTTTCTCGATTGTGCTGGTCAAGATTTTCGTGTTACTTCGCCAATCTATACCTTGAGCCCGCAGGAACGCTTCTTCTTGTGCTGTTACGTGCGGTTCCAGGAACCGGACCCACTGTGAACGCAGAAATGGGTCAAACACTTCACTTGGATCGAACCACGGGCGGCAATCCCATGGGTCATTGAAGTTTGCGGGATTCGAGAAGTGAACGCGATTGTTTATGAGTGTGTCTTTCAGGTAGTCGGGATTAAAGCTCTCGTAATGGTATAGCTTTTGGATTCCTTCATCAACTGCTCTGGCCACAATGCTCTATGCTCGCAGATCACTACGTTAAGTGCGCGCTCTGATCCCGCTGTGGAGACGACTCTTATGCTAAATGCGGAACTTCCGATAGTTATATCGACGATTTCGACGCGGAGGAGCATCTCCTGTCAACCAGGGCTTGCCAGTTTGACGCCCTGCCGCCTCAGGGCAAGGCCGTTCTCGTAGCTCGTTAGCTCGCCTGTCAGTGACTGTCGTGCTATCGGTTTCTATTCGACAATGCCGAAAAGGTCACCATTCAGCTCGGCTCCTGGTAGCTCTTGGCCAACTGGGGCCATCGATATCACCATGGAATACCGTGGCGTTCCCAACTCAGCCGGAAAGCCCTTGACCGCACCGACAGCGGCTGGTGAGAAGTCTAGATCGTGCAATTGGAAATAACGTCGAGAGAATTGGTGCGAGAAAGGGTGGCAGAACCGATAGAGGGTGTGATCGTATCGAGCGATAGTCGCCGCAAGTTGTAGCGGCATTATCGGGCCATGCGTTGCTGGCGCGTAGGCACCAGTGGGAATTATTGGCCACGCCATCAGCATCGGCTCGGCTGCGTCTAGCACACCAACGGCGTTGTAGTCGTATAGAAGCAGTCGCGTGAGGGGCGATCTCGTGAGAATTCGATTCACTTGCTTTTGGCGCACTTGCAGAAACTCGGTGGTGTCGCGCCCGCGCAGCTTCGCTTCTATGAAGCCTGTACCTTCGACCACCACTCCCCTTGGTAAACGGTAAATGATCAGAACTCCGATATCCCCGTGGTCGGATTCTCTGCGACCATGAAGCTTATAAATCTCTCAATGGAGATGAACGGGGAAACGTGTTCCTAATATCGTAACGTCTCGAAGTCGACTTCGCAGCCGTTTCATCAGGTCATGCGTGATTGAATCTTCCTTCCAGTCAAGAGGGTAGCTGCCAAAGATCGCTTCGCGTATTTCTTGTTCTAGAATTCGTTCGAGTTCCAGCATCTACGTGGCCTAGAGTCAGTGTTTAGCCAGGATACCCTCAAAAGTTAGCAAAAAAGCGCAACGGGAGGGGTCAGAGTGCGAACGAATCGGCGCTGACGCGCTCCTAGCTGCGAGTTCAAAGGGCATGTGACCCGACAACTAGCAGTTACATTCCCTGAATCCAGGCGTGGCATCTTGGCTCAGCGTGCTTTCAAGCCCGGCTTCCCAGCGCGAGCCTTCAATGTACTCTTGAGCTGACTAACAACATTTCGAGCGGCACCTTCGAAAGTAATGGCGAAGCGGCTAACTATCATCTCGTTCCAGAGTAGGGAGCCGTTCTTATCGAAGCACTGAAGTTGTGCGTGTATTGTCGTGCCCGTGTTCTCAACGATCAAGTAAAGTACTGAGTCAGAGTTTTGTCGTTCAGCTAGGAGCTTGTTGAAAAAAGAGCCCGAAGCACGCCCAGCGCCTTTGTGGAGGGGTGCTAAATGTATCCCGCCCCAGCAGCGGCGCGCTGTGGGCCGTTTCTGTGCGTTGTCATTTCAAGACGGTGCGCGTCGCGAGGTATCCTAATCGTTTTTCAACAAGCTCCTAGTGTAAGCAAGCCCTGAATCGAGGGAAGATCGCCGTTGAATTGACGTGTCGAAGATGGTGTATTCGCCACTAGGACACCGTAGGAGGTGAGGGCGTTCTGCACTTCCAAAAACATAGACGGGAAAAACTGGGCGTCGCCATAGCCCCCCACCAACACTCCGGGCCGGATTTCACGTTGCGGTGATTCTGCGCGGCCGATGCTATTCAACTTCGGGGTAGTCTCTGGTTCTCCCAAACAACGGAGAGGAAATACAGCAGCCGATACTCTCGACGAAAGCTCGGTTACCGGGAGCGCTGCGGCCGATACCTTGGTTTCGTGCGCGAAGCCGCGACTATCGAGAAAGTCACGAATAACAGATGCCTTTAGTGCGAAGTTGACGTTTTGTGGTAGGTCTCCTATATTCCGAGCCGCCCAGAGTGGGGAGAGCTTCGAGGTAACAACCCCGACAACGTTACCTGACTGATCGATCAGTGGTCCTCCGCTGTTTCCGGGCTGGATCGGCGCGGTGAACTGAAGGGAACGGGTGTCGTCGCCCAAACCGGCAAGCGCACTAACATTTCCCACGGTCACGTTTAAGGATGTTGACATGATTCCCGGCAAAGGATAACCGAACGCGATGACCTGTTCACCAAGTTGAACGCGTGCGGTTTCTCTTAGCTGTAATGAAGAAACCAATGCGGTTGAAACCGTGAGCAGGGCGAGATCGTTTTGCTCGTCTGAGGCGACAACCCGAGCGGTGGATTCTGTTCCGCTGATTCCGACGGTTAGGTTGGCGCATCCCTTGACGACGTGAGCGTTGGTTAGGATTAATCCTTCGCGGCTGACGGCGAAGCCGGTCCCGCTTGAAATCACCTCGGCAGCCCGCACCGTAAGGGCTGGGCAAATGGCGAGCAGGAGACATGCACGAAGCGTGAACATAGTGATTTCGTGGGAATTATGGACTGTCGTAGCGCAGCACGTAAGGAAATGGATGTTAAGGCTGCCATCAGAACACTGGTGTCTGCGTAGCTCCGGGCGGCCCCTGGCCGCCCCTCCCCCTCCAACCCGCGCTGCGCTGCGCTGCGCGAGGCGGATTCGCAATAATTCGGTCAGAGGAGGGCGAAGCCCGATCGCGCTTCGCGCTCTCCTGCTGCGCTGGCGCGTGGATTGAAGTGTTTGCGAGCGCAGGGCGGGCGCATCCGGTTTCGGTACAATCAGCGAAGTTTACGGACTCATTTATGGACGCATGTTGGGCGCACCCTCTTGGCGGCTGTGCTGGTGGCCTTTCTGGAGAGCACATTGTTACTGAGAGCCTCTGGTTAGGCGAGGAGATCGGTGTGAGGGGACTCCCGTGGTGTCGCGAAGTCCATAAATTCATCGGTAAATCGTCGTATACCGCTGACCTTCCCCCCGAATCCGTTCATTCGAGCATACGACAACTCTCTATGATCGAGTCCCCGGGCTGAGCGGGGATGGGGGTGTGGCGCAAGGGGCCGGCGTTTGAGGCCTCTTGCCCCACTCCAGCAATGAATTGACCCGCGGCGCGAAGCGCGGCGAACTCCAACGGAGTCCGATAATCCAACGCCGAGTGTGGTCGCACCCGATTGTAGTGATCGCGCCAGGCCTCGATCTGGCGGCGCGCATCGAATAGATTGCGGAACCAGCTGACACGCAAACACTCGTCGCGCAAGCGGCCGTTGAAGCTTTCCACCAGCGCGTTCTCGATCGGCTTGCCCGGACGGATATGCACCAGTTCTATCCGGCGCTCCAGGCTCCAGGCCAGATAAGCGCGACTGGTGAACTCAGGGCCATTATCGGTGCGGATTCGTCGCGGCGCACCGCGCTCGGCGATGAGGCGCTCCAGTACGCGAAGGACACGCAAACTGCCCATCGAAGTGTCCGTTTCCAAGGCCAGACACTCTCTGGTGAATGCATCCACCACCGTCAGGATGCGCAAGCTTCGAGCACTTGCCAGCGCATCGGCGACGAAGTCCAACGCCCATTCTTCATTCGGAGCCAGCGCTGCCCTCATCGGAACACGCTGCCGCATCAGCCGTTTTCGCTTTTTCCGCCGCAGACTGAGTCCGGCTTCGCGATAGATTCGCTCCACGCGCTTGTGATTGCAGCGCGTCTCGCGGCGCAGCAGAACATACAACCGCGGCGAGCCATAGCGCGGGTTCTCGCGCGCCAACTCCTCTAGCCGCGTGCGCAATGCGGCTTCGCGCTCTTTGGTTCGCGGCCGGTAGCGGCAACTCGATACCGAGACTCCCAGCAGCTCGCAGGCGTGGCGCTCGCTCATCAAAAACGCGGCGCGAACGTGTTCGACATCCTTCCGCGCCGCACTGAGTTGCACCTTGGCGCCTACGAGCTGTACCCGTTTTTTACGATCACCGACTTCAGAGCTTCGCGATCCAGCGCGTACTCGGACACGAGTTTCTTCAATCTCGCATTCTCGTCTCGAAGTTGTTTCAACTCCTGCGCCTCGGCTACATCCACGCCGCCGTACTTCTGCTTCCAGCCGTAAATGGTGTGCTTGCTCACTCCCATCTCCCTGGCCACTTCATCGGCCTTCCGCCCCGCCTCCACTTGCTTCACCGCACCGATCATCTGCGCTTCCGTGTGGTTGCTTTTACTCATCCGCTTTCTCCTTACCTTCGTCCGATTATCGGACCGTTAGTGTGCGGATTTCGGGGGGAAGGTCAACCCCACGTTGGATTCTCCCTGGCCATCTCGCGGACCAATTCCCGGAGGTTGTTCGGCAGCGCCGGGCATCCGCGCTTCCTCGACTTCCAACGCCAGAACAAGCGGAATACAGTCCGATGCCATTTCACGAAGGTCTCGGGTTTGACGATCACTATCGCGTCCCGCCAGTCGAAGAAGTTACTGAGGGCGACCATGAGCAAGCGAAAGATCGTCGTAGTTCGCTGTGGCTTCACGTTCCGCTCGCGGAATAGCGCGAGCTGTTTTCGCAGGAACAGATTTTCCGCAACCAGAGAACTTCGAGTCAGGGTGAGGAGTCGGATCAGAGTAAGCAATTCAGCAGTTTACATCACTCGCCGGACGGCAGATCGAATTTTTGCGGACCACAGGTGTCGGAGTGTGGCGTTCACGCCATTTTGTCAGCGGCCCGGCCGAGTGGCGCGCCCCTCGGACGAAGCGCCACCGAGCGAGATAACCAGAAGTCGGGTTATGGGAAGTTATACCGCAGCCACCTGTCCAACGTGCAGGTGGTCGGCCGAGCGAAACGCTGCGCACAACTTACTGATTCAAGGTGACTTTAGGAAGCACTTCGGAGGAACAGATTTTCGGCAACGGAGCGCTTCGGATCAGAATGAGGAGTCGGTCAGAGTCAGCAATCCAGCAGTTTAAATCACACGCTGGCCGGCAGATCGATTTTTTCGACCACAAAGCCACCGCGTCCGAAGCTTTGGTGCACCTCAGCGCTAGGTCGCGTACAGTGAGGAGCCGTACCCGCTGCAGGCGTGAAGGTGAGATCAGTCCCATGTAGCCCTGGAGGCGCGTAAGGCTTACGGCGCAAAATAGCCGTTCGTGTCAAGGATGAGATCCGTGTGATTCGACACATACCCCGTCACCGATCCGTTCGTTCCCGTCGGAACGAGAGCGGCATTCGAAACTACAGTGCCGTCATATGAGTTTAAAGTCGAAACCACGGGCTGCGTCTGCCCAGTCGGCCACAACGACAGATAAATGAGCGGCCCGCTAGGTACCACGGTGGCATTCAAAGAGAGGGCCCTCGCAGCGAGTGGTACTCCGCAACTGCCACTGGATACCGGAAAGTCTCTGGACTGCCCAGCACCGATCGACGGGCCACCGAGCGGCCCGACCGGAAGCCGAGTATCTGAAATGCGGCATGGATTCACAGAATAAAACAGCAACTCGCCTGGACTGCCGGGAGGAGCGAAGTATCCGTTGATATCGATGATCACATCGGTGGGATTGGTTACGTACACACTGATCGCCCCATTTGCTCCAGCAGGCACAATGGCGGCGTTTGCCGTTACGGCCCCGGTGGGCGCATTTAGCGTCGAGACAAACGGCTGCGGTTGCCCGGCAGGCCAAGTCGTCATGTACCCCAGAGGTCCGGACGGTACCACGGTCATGTTCAGCGAGTAAGCCTGAGCCGTAGGTGGGATGGCGCACGCCGAACTCGGGACAGCGAACGACCGGGTTTGCCCGGCTGTCATGGATGGACCGCCGAAAGAGCCGGCAGGTAGTCGTGTATCGCTGATTCGGCATGGAGCCACCGGATAAAATACAAGTGAGTTTCCGCCCGAGGGGGGTATGAAATAGCCGTTGATATCGAGCACAAACTCAGTCGTGTCGGTCGCATAAACGCTGATCTGCCCGTTTGTGCCAGCCGGTACAATAGCGGCATTTGCCTTAATGCGCCCGTCGTACGAGTTCAATGTGGACACCAGCGGCTGGGCTTGCCCAGCTGGCCACAGTGTCAGCCATCCCAAAAACGGTCCGCTGGGGACGACCGTCGCGTTTAGCGCGTACGCTACTGCGTCGGACGGAATGCCGCATCCACTCGACGGGATGGATACATTGCGTACGGAATCTGCAGCAATGGAAGGACCGCCGAACGGTCCGACCGGGCCTCGCGTATCCATAACCCTGCACGGTGTCACGGGTACGAAGCGAAGCCCCGGCGTGGAAAGGCCGGATAGGGACACTACAAATGCATCTTGGAACCCTGCGTTGGCAGGCTGGAGCGGATTGCTCGATGGGAAGTTTGTAGAAAGGGTGGATCCGGTTAGATAGATGGCTCCGCCCGAGCCTACCTTAATCCGGTACCCGATGTCGTTCGCGGAACCCCCTAGGTAAGTCGAGTATAGGCGCGCGGAACCAGCCGAGTTCAGGGCAGTTACGAACGCGTCCTGCATCCCTCCGTTGCTGCCTTGCGTAGGATCAGTCGTCGGGAAATTGGTCGAATCGGTAAGACCGGTCAGATAGGAATTGCCCGCACTGTCGAGGGCTATGCTGGTTCCCTGGTCGGAGCCGGAGCCGCCCACGTAGGTGGAGTAGATCCGCGCTGTACCCGTTGCACCAAGTTTCGTCACAAACGCGTCAAGTCCTCCACCGTTGCTCGCCTGTATAGGGTTAGTGGTAGGGAAATCGGTAGAGGAGGTTGCCCCGGTCACAAAGGTGTTGCTCGCGCTATCTACCGCGATGCCATTGATATAGTCGCTGGCCGTGCCACCCAAGTACGTAGAAAACAAGCGAGCCCCACCGGAAGCCTGCAGTTTAGTCACGAAGCCGTCCGTGCCACCCGCCTTGCTTGCCTGCATCGCATTCGTCGTTGGAAAATTGGTGGAAAGTGTGGAACCACCTATGTAAGCATTCCCATCCGAGTCCACGGCAATGCTGTATGCAACATCGCTTCCGGAACCACCGAGATAGGTGGAGTACACCTTGGACGTGCCTGCTGCATCTAGCTTCGTTACAAATACGTCATTGTCGCCGCCCCCATTGGTGCCTTGCATAGGGCTTGCCGTGGTTGGGAAATCGGTAGAACTCGTCCACCCTGTAATGTATGCTTGCCCGGTTGAATCCACCGCGATGCCATAGCCCAGATCGCCGCCGGTCCCACCTAGATACGTGGAATATACACGCGCTGAGCCTGCTGCGTTCAGTTTGGTGACGAACACGTCGGCAGAGCCTCCGGCATTGTTAGCTTGTAGCGGGTTGGTCGTGGGGAAATTTGTCGAGATTGTGTACCCCGTCACGTAGGCGTTGCCGGCGGTGTCCACGGCGATCGCATTGCCGTAATCAAGATTGCTGCCGCCTAAATAGGTTGAGTACACGCGCGCCGAACCCGATGCGTTTAACTTAGTCACAAAAACGTCCGTGTTCCCGCCGTTAGTGGCCTGCATGGGGCTCATGGTCGGAAAAGTAGTCGAGTCCGTCGCGCCCGTCAGGTAGACGTTTCCCGCGCTGTCTACGGCGATGCTGTACCCGAAGTCTGGCCCATTACCGCCCAGGTAAGTGGAGTAAAGCAGCACGGGATCGATTACTAGCGTCTTGGTTGCGTCGTACCTCGCGATGTCAAAGCTGATCTCGCCACCGCGGACAAGGTATGCGCCCGCAATTTCCTTTTCCCCCTGAATTATTCGCGCCTTCCTTTGCCGAAGCACTCCGCTAATGAGCAGGTCGCCGTTTGCGTCTGTGTTGAGGTGCTCCCTACCCTCCCACTTGATACGAATCCTCCCGGGATCAGCTCCGGGCGCAACTATCCAGTCGTATTCCAGCTCTCGAGGATTCCCATAGAACACCAAGTCGATCCCCGGGTATACTTGCCGAAGGGCGACTCTCCCATAGTTAGGAATGTTAGTAAGGTGCTTGGCTGGATTACTACCAATAAAATAGTTGCTGATTCCCTGCTGCTGATCGAGCGGCTCAAAGCGTACCTGGGGGCTCGCACCGATGAGTCTCATACGTTCCACCGATCCGTCGCGCGCCTTTAGCACTGCTCCGTCTGATGTTAAAAACAGCGTGTAGCCAGGCACACGTACGACGTACTTTACGGACTCGTCGGCTTGACCGACATTGGGTTCAAAGCTAAAGGGCAGCTTGCTGTAATCTCCGTGCACCGCCGACCACGCGGGAATAATCAGCAGCAAAAGAAGTCCAAACTTCATGAGATCACCTTTCCAAAAAGGGCGCCCGAGTGAAAATCATATCTTGCTCTCAAGCATGTAGAGCCTGCCTATGAGCCTAGTACGGGCACTGAGATGAACTAGTAGACCGACGAGTCCTGGGCTCCGAGCCCAGACCCGTCAACTCGACATTTATCTTAAGTAGCGGTCCCGGGCTATCACCGGAGCGTCACCGTCGGTAGTTCGTGACGCCAAAGTGTATTCCAGAGATTATTGGCCGGATTCATCGGAGGCCTTCACGAAGCCAGGAGATGGATGCCGGGAGGCTCACACGGTTCGTGGAGAATTCAACTTCTCAATCGCCACCGATAGGCCGTTCCAACCAGCCACGGAACTGCGGCAGGGTTCGGCGAAGATGGTGCTCGACAGACCGAACTTTAGAAGATAGACCTATCCAGTCGGAACAATCGCGAATCGTGAGTAACCCAAAGGTTGCGTCGGTGATCCACTTTCGCAGCTTCAGGAATTTTGACAAATCCCAACTTACCCAGGAACGAACAAATGCTGTCACGATCCGCTATCTCCGTAGGAGGATCGAGCCGAAAGCCGCTCGCCGCGGCCGACGCCTAAAAGGAAGCCACCGGGTGCGGAAGAATACAACCGCACCCGGTTCGGTCGGACTGCCTACTTTAGTCTCGGAGGAAACGTTGAGCCGACCCGAAGTTCCAATACAAGGATTCCGACCATGCCCAAGTTTTCGTAAGAAAATCAGCTTACTTTCGGGAGCGGAAGCGTACCATGCCGAGGGAGAGCAGAGCTACGCCGACCAAAGAGAACGTAACCGGCTCGGGAACTGCTGTCGCGGTGACCGACACCGAGTAAGAACTGGAGTAATTGCCTGTGCCTTGGTTGGCCGCCAGTGCGGCGAGCAGTTGCTGGTAGGGAACGTTAAACTGCGAAGTGAAAATCGCAACGAAGGGACTGGTGTCCCCTGCCACGCCGTTCACTGCTTGGCCGACTATCCGGAATGATGCGGTGGAGTTGTTTGCGTCTGAGTTGGATAAATTAAACGCCGAACCGGGGGGCGTACAAACTTGACCAGGGGCTGGCGCGTCGCCGCAGGCGGCTGCACTGAACGTCCCGGCCAAAACCGACGTCAAAGTCAGGCTGATCGGCGGTGCACCCTGTGCCGGAATGAACTCCAACCAATTGGGGATGCTCACGACCCCACCAATCGGCGCGATAATGTTGTTTAAACTGTCAATCGTGTTCGCATCTCCGGTAACTCCTGCGAACGACCCGGAGCCGCCGCCAAGATCGATATTTCCGGTACCGAACCCGCATGCGTTTCCCTGATTGGCGCCATTCGGCTCCACTCCGTTCGGACAGAAGTTCAAGTTGGTGAAGCTTACCGTCGCCCAACCGGTGCCCGTAAAGGATCCACCAATGGGGGCGGCTGCTCCCGGTAGCGCAAACAGCAGCGCACCTGCAAACCCTGCAATCGTACCTGACGTCAGTTTTCTCATTCAATTCCTCCTTAGATCGCTCATACGGGAGACCACCCAGTCTGCAACCCGACCCGCCGATGAAGCAAGAAACTGCTGCCTCCGACTAGTGCACGTCGCCCTAATGTTTAGAGCTTAGTGCCGTGTACCCATTTCGCGTATTCCGAATGTAATTTTAGCTCAGTAGTCTCTCGGAAACCAGAATGAAAATTATGCACTACCTAGGGTGAAACAGGATAAAGTATTCAAAGGAAGGTAGTTACAAGAAAACGCGGGATGGGCCAGCCGTGTATTGGAAACAGTGATCTGGCTAGAAGTGTGGTACTAGAACGATTATTTTAGGTACTACGACCCGAAGTACACCGTGCATCGTAGGCCTACAGGAAGACGTACTGCTCCTGGCTCAAGCTCGGCAGTCACCTCAAGTACGTCCCGGTCAGTCTTATCGGCGGGATCGCCGGTGATGATCGACTTTCTCCCCATGAGCGCTGCGATGCGCGTCACTCTCCCTGTAAAGCGCTCTCCGGAAAAAGCTTCGCTCGAAATCGTCACCGTTTGGCCCAGGCGAACTTTGCCGACATCTTTTTCGTCGACCTCAGCGCGCACTCTTCTTCCCGTCAGGTCAGCCAAGGTGAGAATAGGCCTCGGGGCGGAGAGGGCAAATGACTCGCCTCGGTGTAGGAGGACCCGGAGGACCGTGCCCGCAATCGGGGCATGAATGACACATTTTGCCTGGCGCTCTTCCGCTATCACTACGCGCTGATTGGCAGCCACCAAATCGGCGTCCGCTTTGGCCAGATCCTCCGTCACTGGATCGGCGTTCACCAAAGCTTCGCTGCGCAGCGCCACTTGGTACTCGGACTCCGCAACCTCGACCTCACGGCGAGCTTCATCGAACATGACTTGGGCGGCCACTTTGGCTTCGACGAGTTGCCTTTGCCGCTCCAACTCTACCTTCGCGTGAGACAAAACGGCCAAGGCGCGAGCGGTTCGCTGCTCGGCCGCCTGCCGCTCCTCGGTTCGGCTGCCGACCAACAACCGTGCTCGAACCTGACGCAGGCTTTCCGACTCCGATTTGGCGACCGGTAATGCGGACGTCAATTCTCGGCAGTCTAGCTCAGCCAGAATCTGGCCCTTCGCCACTGGTTGACCTTCGCTGACATAGATCGTTTCGATGACGCCATCTACGGCTGCTCCTACTTCGACCGTGTCCGACCGAGCTTCAATGCGACCCGGACTAGCTATCGTCACGTTATGTCCCGGAACCGGGTTCTGGGCCTGGGAGGATGCGGGAGCGACCGCCGCACGCTTTTCTGAAGAGCGTGTGCCAGATTCCCGCGACTGTTCCGCTGATGCGGCGCTTGCGGCCTGTAAAGGCCGCGTCCATCCCGTAAGGTAGGAAGCGATTAAGCCAGCGCCTAGGAAGGCACCCGCTAATGCGAAACCTCCGGCTAGGAATGTGTGAGCACTTGCTCTGACATGTACTCGCATGTCTGAATAGTCCTGCCGTGGTTCACACGGCCATCCTCCAGATGGACGATTCGATGTGCGAACGGGATCCAACGCTGGTCGTGCGAAACGACGACCACTGTGCGGTTCTGTTCGATAGCGATCGTTCGTAGGATATCACTTATCTTCTGACCCGACTGAGAATCAAGCGATGCCGTCGGCTCATCCGCGAGCACAATCGGCGGATCCGAAAGTAGCGCCCGAGCGATCGCGACTCGTTGCTTCTCACCGCCGCTCAGTGCTTCCGGTCTGAGACGCAGTTTCGAACCGAGACCTAAACGCTCCAGGAGTCCACGGGCGGCGCTTTCGCTCCGTCCGCCAGATATTTCTCCGGCCATGAGAACATTCTCCAGCGCTGGCAACGAATGGAACAATCGAAATGCCTGAAAGATAAACCCGATGCGACGCCGCACCCGGCAACGTTCACGTTCGGAGAGCCGATTGACGTCCCGACCTTCAAAAAACACAGATCCTTCATCGGCGCTTCGCAGACAGCCCAACAGGGAGAGGAGTGTCGTTTTACCGCTACCTGACGGGCCCATCACTAAAGTGACTTCGCCGGGGAAGAAATCAAGGCTAACCCCATCCAAGGCGGCAATTTGTGCACGCTTGGGCCCATAGAAAACCTTGACGTTTTGGACAGCGAGATTGCACTCACGCACGAAATACTCTCCCGGGTTCTACCGCAAGCGCGGCCCGAACGGAAATCATGGACGCCACTGCGCACATCAACAATGCCAACGGGAAAATTGCGAAGGGGAGCCAGGACGGCGTCGCCAGCCATGGTATGACAGCTTTCGCCATTTGGCTGACAGGCTTACTAAATCCGGTTCCGAGACAATATCCCAGAACTCCGCAAACCAGAGCTTGCGTCACAACGACTCGCACAACGAACAAGTGATTCGCACCTAGAGCCTTCAGCGTTGCGAATTCCTCGATATGCTCCATTGTCGTCGCGTAAGTGGATTGTGAAACAATCGCGACACCTATCACGAACCCGAGCAGAGCACCGGCTAGTATCGCACCGCCTGCGCCTGTCTGGGACATCCAATATGTCTGCGCCTTTCGTGCGAATTGCGCTTTCGTCCAGACATCGACGTTCGGGAGTCGCTCGCGCAGTTCGCGCTGCACAGCTTCGATCGCGACCCCTGGTTCAACGCGCACAAGGATAAACATCACCTCGCTAGACCGCAGACCTGCATAACGCGCGCCGCTAACGAAAGAGGTGAAAACGTAAGGAGTTCCGAGAAAAGAGCTGAAGCCCGATGTTTCGCTTGCCACAGTGGCCCGCTGCTCATTCAGCTCGATCGCGTGAGGAATCTGGTGGTCACCGACCAATAGCGCCTTGCTGCTTTCGTCGATCAATACTGCGCGGGGTTCAATGACGTCCTGCGTCCCGGGAAGGGCAGGCGTGGGAAAGTGTTTGCCTGCGGTCGGGTCTGCACCGATTAACGTTACCAGTTGCTGGCTGCCCTCGGACACTCTAAACGGAACAATACGCGTCACGATGCGGCTGGTCGCCGCTACGCCGGTAACGCCTCGCGCGAGTTCCTCCACTCGGCGTTCAAAAACCACAGGAAACTCAAAACAAGAGGCGCCGCGACCTGCGATCCAAATATCGGAGTCGGTGGCATCGATGACTTTCGAGGATGCTGCCAGGAAGCCCACAAGGATGCTTCCCTGAATGATGATGAGCAATGTGGCGCACGAGATTCCCAGTACGGTGACGAGGAATCGCATGCGATCATGTGCGATGTTGTGCCACGGCAGCCGCATCCCTCTCCTTTCTTAGAAGCTTCAATAGGCAATGGAGCTTTGGCAGAAACATTCCGGTGTCGCGAACATAACGCTGATACTCAACCGACAGCGGCGAAAACGCGAACTTTTTCTCTTCCATGTTCGCCGCCCGTACATAGATCCAAGCCATGACGCCAACACTGGGTATCAGCCATAGTCTACCGGTCGCAGCCACGCCGGCGATCCACGTCAAAAGGTAAGCCGTATAAAACGGGTGGCGGATATAGCGGTATGGCCCCCAATCCACCAGGTGAGAGGGGCGATCCGCCGAGAACGCAGCCGAAAGAGGCCTCCGCCCGTGAGCTCGAAGCGCGGAAAAGAAAAGCAAGAGTCCAGTGACGTAGAGTACGGCGCCGGACGCGCCTTGAAGTGGTGCTACGTTTCGCGTGACGAGAACGGCGACCGCATGCAGCACAGCTGAGATTGTCCCGCACAGGCGAATCAGCTTCATGCCGGATTCGTCGCCGGTAGGTTTGGTGAAGAATTTCCGCATTGCCCAGCCATGGCTGCCAAGAGAAGCCAGGAGTAGCCCAGCGGAAACGAAGGGCCAGAATAACAGCATTATGCCTAACGTGACCTTACTACAATCCGTGATGTTCTGTCACGAACTATACGACGGATAAACGGCTGTTCACTGCGGACACTTTAGGCTCGTACCAACCTTTTGCTTCGAATGGAATTCTACCAGCGTTCGGACCTTCACCGACTTGGTCCCTCGAGATCACCCTAACATACTGAATTTGCGTGCTCAATTCAGCAACCCAGCTCCGAAAACGCGGTTGGGGTGCCCAGGAGTAGAACCGTAGCACTTCCATGTCGCAGGTGAACTGAGGATCGAAATATGGGGGAATCTCCTGCCTTTCTGAGAAGAGCGAGAGCCCCCCGATGCGCCGTAGAATTCCTGCGGATCCATTCCGATGCGTCGCCGTCGTGATTCCCACAGCGCCGCCGAGCGCTTGGCCCAATCCGTAAGCGGCCAACGCAATTCGTACACCCTCGATTGTTCCACGAAGTTCTTCGCTCAACGCCCAACCGCCCATCTCGACATAAGAGACACCCAATGTCTTTGAAATCGCCATTTCAGCCGTCACGGTAGAGCGAAACCTCCAGCCCCAAGTCGAGCATTTCGCGAGAGCGGAATGCGAAACGCCGAGCTTGGAAAATTTGGCGTCGGACGGATGCGGCCGAAATCGCACGCACCCGGATACCGTACCACCGGAATCCAGGACAAGAATATGCCAGCTATGCTCGTCAGCGACGGCGTGGTGGCGCCCATTGATCAGGTCGCGTTCCTGAATCGCACCGTCCCTAAGATAAACTGCGCCGCGGAGGCGTTGCATTTCGGCGAGGAGCCGGTGGTAGCTGTCCGGGTCCCACGTCGCACGCTGGAAGGTGCCCGGAACAACGGTTGAGCCTGGGGCGAGCAATACCATCTCGCGCGCCGATTCAAAGCCAAAACGATTCCGTCGAAGCTGAGCTTGTTCGGCGGATAGGGATTGAGTCAAGCCAAAAATATAAACCTCCCATGCGGGAATCCGAACCTGGCCGAACGGATTCAACCGCTGTTACGGAATTTGGAATTGAAGCTCCGGCAAGGCATTTTTAACGCCAATGAAAGGCGTTGTTTAGTCGAGCCTTTTCATTGGGATATGCCGTGCCAAAACGGTACTACGCTGCCGAACGAATTTTTTACCGGAAGAGCGTCAGTAAACAATACTGCATCCGGACTTTTTACCGGTCTCCGCAAAGCCAGCGCAACCAGTAGCATCCACAAGACATCTCGACCGAACCCAGTTTCGATATCCAGAACGTACATTACTTCTAATACCCGAAACGGCAAATTTTGCCGGGACTATGTCCCTCCCCAACGGCGACTAAGACGAAGCCGTAGTCGGGTTCGAGCCATTACCCCATAACTCGGGGAGGCAATACGGGCCGATGGTACAGATGTATTCACGGAGGGTCCTGTGTTATACGGCAACAACTATAATGAACTAGGGCGTGGGCTAGTCCTGTTAGCGCCTCCAGGTCGAACACGCATCCCTTTTGCGAATGTCGCGGAGGATTCTTTGGTTCACCAGCGGCTGTTGGCGGACGCTCAGCGGCTGCGTGGGAGGACCTACGTACAAGATGGTGCGCTTGACGCTAGCAGCCTAACAGCAGACGGGCGGCATATTCAGCGAGCGGATTACCAGAGCTGGCACCTTCTAACTGTGGACCGCGATGACCGCGTACAAACATCTCTTCGCTACCGCGCGCACGCCACGTGTGTCGAGTACAGTGATCTCGGAGTTTGTCACTCTATGCAGCGTCAACCCCGCTCTTTTGCGGATCGAGTGAGACGAGCAGTGCAATCCGAGTTGGCGACAGCGAACCGCCTCGGCTTTTCGTGCGTCGAGCTGGGGGCATGGGTGGTAAGCGAGAAATTGCGATGTTCCACTGAAGCAGTCCGCATGCTCCTCGCGATGTATTCGTTATCGCAAATTTTGGGCGGAGCAGTCGCGCTAAGCACCGCCACGACGAGGCACAATTCGTCATCGATTCTTCGCCGGATTGGTGGGGCACGGTTAATGGATGGAGATACCGAAGTTGCTCCCTACTTCGATCCGGAATACGATTGCGAAATGGAGCTGCTTAGCTTCGACTCGCGCTTCCCGAACCCACGTTTCGCAGGATGGCTTCGTGAATTCCGCCAGGTCCTAACGAAAATCCCCGTAATTTGGTCGTCCGGCACCGACATGACAGCCGGTCCGCTGATGGCTCCTTGTGCACCCATGCTTCAGAGTCCAAGTGTCGCGCGTTTCGCTGCGAACGCCGGCTAAAGATAAATCCGTAACTCCTCTCTCAGACCTACTTCCGGCCGCGTCATTTCGGTGGCCAGCCTAACTGGCCGGGTGGCGCACCGAAACGGCACCGAGGCTTAAGTGCTCTAATTTCTGGCGAGTCACCGTCGCAGTGTGCAGTTGAGGCGTGCGATCTCGCGGCTTCAAAAAAGGAGAGCTCTTGAAATCAGCACGCGCTGTCTTTATGTTTTTGGCCAGCCTCAGCGTTCCGATTTGGAACAGTGCCGAGGCCGCCGACGTTGTCGCAGCCAACAATACGAAATATCTAGCCCTGGGAGATTCCGTCGCGTTTGGCTTCAAACCCGGTGTACCGGTCAGACTCGAAAACTACGAGGGATACGTTGACCTCATTTCCGATGCTGTCCATAAGAAAGTCGCGAACGCTTCGTGCTTCGGCGAAAGCAGCGGAAGCTTTCTCTCATCTGCTGCGCAAGACCTCGGATGTAAGCAATGGAAACAAGACGGCCTGCCGAGGTGGATACCATACACTGGCACCCAAATGGACTATGCCGTAAGCTACCTGGCAAGGAACAAAAACACGAAGCTCGTAACGATCAACATCGGTGGCAATGATCTCGGGCTACTGTTGCAGAAGTGCAGTGGCGATCCAACTTGCGAGATAGCCGGGTTACCGGGAGTCCTGGCGGCTTACGGCAGCAACCTCACCGAAATTCTCTCGCGCATTCGATTCGAAGCAGGGTATAAGGGTCCAATCATTCTGCTGACGTATTACGTGTCCAACTACAACGATGTTAAGCAAGTCGGCGCCCTTAGCGCACTAAATGCGATCGCCTCGGGTATCGCCACCGCGTTTGGCGCAAAGGTCGCGGACGGCTTCGGAGCGTTTCAATCCGCATCCGCTTCTCATGGCGGGGACGCGTGCGCGGCCGGCCTGCTCGCGCAGCTACCGGGCGGCACCTGCGACACTCACCCCTCATCGCTCGGGCACCGACTATTGGCTCAGGCTGTTATCGAGGTTTCGGGAGAGAAGTAAGATGCATACTGTCTGGGATTGATGCAGCTACCGGAGCGGATCCAAATCGGTAATCACCGTCTGGTTGGATTGGTATCGACACACTTTTCTATAGGTACTCGGGCAAAAGCGTATGGAGTGCCGAGTTAGGCAGGCTCTTTCAGAGGCCTACGTGAGAGCCGCGGAGACGCATACTCGATTGGTGGAAGCGCTGAATACGTTGGCAAGCAGCAGCCCCCACCTTGCCGAACGCGTAGAGGTAATACGTACGCACGCCAAGGCAGCCCACGAGAGGAAGCTGAACGCAAAGTACGCATTCGAGGAACATCTTCGTACCCACCGGTGTGCGCACGAACCCTAGATCAACTACTTTAAGGAAGTTGGTTGCAGTTACGAAACAGTACTATGCCGCGAGTGTCCGCCGAAGCAGATACAACTCCTCTTGTATGTCCTCGATCATCGTCTGCGCTAGTCGGGCACTCCAGGAATCAGGCCCTTCTTGCTGGACAGCAGCATCCCACATCCCGCGGTACAACTCATACTCTTCTTGAAGGCGGCAAAGCTTCGTTGCGGTCCCCATAATTATCAGATTCCTTTTTGACGTCAATAGTTTCCGAGATTGTAAAATCCTACTGCTGAAGAAGCGAAGAATCTGCAATACACTGGCAAGCACCTTCCCCGCCGGGCACTGCCGCCATCGCGTGCCGCGCGTGATGTTAGAGCTAACCCTATCTCTCATCTGTATTCGCGCAGAAGCTTCCCAAACAAGCTCACTCCGGGCAAAATAGGTCGCAAAAGCCCCTATCCCTGCGCGCGTCAAACTTTGATGGCTCGCTCGCATTCCCGTCGAGATTACGGCTCAATCAGGCCGCAGCGGATGGCGAAGCGAGTTAGCATCGCGACGTCATGGATCGCGAGCTTCTTCATGAGGCGATAGCGGTGTACCTCGGCAGTCTTGACGGAAATTCCCATTGCGAGGGAAATATCCTTGCTGTGTAGACCGCTAGCGATCCCAATAAGAACGGTTAACTCCCGGCTCGTCAAGCCCTCCAGCTTCTCGTTGTCGATCGACGAAGGTGGTCTTTTCACCGTTTTCCGAGCCGCCACGGTGACTCAATACCTTTCGAGGAATCGGAGCCGACGTGACGACCTGTTCGCCTACGCGGGAATCCACATAGCAACGCCGCCAGGCGAAGCATGGCTTCGCTGAATCTGGCATGAGCCGTTAAGGCGAGGGGTATTTTCTTGTAAAGGGTTGCCTGAGTGTACACTCCATGTCTGATCTTTCTGCCCGTCAGAACGGCAAGAGGAATATAGAGCTCATTCCGAGTTACGAAGGAGCTGTTAAGTGGAGTTACTCTGGCTCGGCTAGATTCAGCCGCTTCGCACAGGTTTAGGGAACGTCCCCTCGGCAGGCGACTCATATCCGTCTGTAAGTGGATCTTGGTAGGGCTGTGATGTTTCAAAGGGCGAAGACTTGGTGAAGGGTCCGTCTCAGTACATCCTTAACTACCCGTCGCGAGCCGATCGCTGCTTTTTCAAACACCTCCACGCGATCACGACATCGCCGGGCTGCTTCGGCATCCTGACGGCTCTTCCGTGAACTCGAGACTGCTTGGTAAGCAACCGGCTTCGGAACGGCCAAGGAGCGTAGACTGGCACGCCACTCGGCCAGCTCTGCTGGATCGCCATGGGACTGCTTTAGTTGCCCCCGTGCCCGCACCTAGTCGTACGCTCTCGCGCTTAGACCGACCGCGGATTAAGACTTTAAGCATCCGCGAGACTAGTAGCACGACGGCGCGACCGCTGACTCTTGCGCTGGGAAAGCACACCCACTTGTAGGCGCGATATCCCAGAATCGAATTTCACCTATAAACTCATCCGCATCAAGAGTTTAGCTCGTGCAGGCTCTGCCCTCTATATTTCTTCGCCCATGGGAATACATTGGACTCCAGGCTGCGCATTCTTGGTCGGGATTTGGCCTCGTCGCGCGTCGCCGAAATAAAAAAATCGGTTCGCGATGGAGGCTTCCAAACGAGGAGATAAGCCGCTTCGATTTATACAGAATAGCTTAACGCCAGAACACCAGGCGATTCACGTGTACACTGAGGGTGCCCGAATAAGGGTTACGTTACGGCGCTGGTTTCTCTTCCCATCCGAGCGGAGGGAGAGTGAGGAAGCCTGCTGAATCGGAGCGTCCCGATCGGAGGTTGCGAAAGAAAGCAAGTGCGACGCAGGGAGCCAACTTTCAAATCACTCACCAAGCGAGAGCGTGATGTGTACGCGCTAATCGTACGCTGTGGTCTTACGATGCCGCAGATCGCCAAGCGGCTCGGGATAAGTGCTGGCTGTACGCGCATCTACCTCGTGCATGTGTTCCAGGCATTCGACGTCCGAACAGTGCCCAAGCTCATCGTGCAGTATCAGAATGTCCGCTTGGCGCGTTTGCGCAGGGAACTCGCTAGATCAACGTTGTCATGCGCAGAAAATCGATCTGCTCGTGTCGATACGCTGACCGAAGCTTGCAACGCAATGTAAAATCGCTAGTTGCTCACCCTGCTTCGTTTACTTTGTTGTTCACGCTCGGCCTTGATTGCCGAGAACCTCTTTCTCCGAAAACAGCTAGCTCTCTTCAAAGAGCGCAAAGTCAAACCTCGGAGGTCTACACCCGTCGTTCGGCTTTGGCTGGTCACTCTGGCGCGATTCTTCAACTGGAAGGACGCGCTCGCGATTGTCAAACCCGCAACCTTTATTAAATGGCATCGGACCGCGTTCCGTTCGTTCTGGACTTCGAGATCTCGCCGACGCGGACGTCCGCCATTGCCGAGGAATCTTCGTGAGCTGGTCCGCCAGATGGAGCGCGACAACCCGGCCTGGGGCGAGCAGCGGATCGCCGACGAACTATTGCTCAAGCTCGGCATCAAAGTGGCTGCGCGCACCGTAGGCAAGTACCTCACACACGATCCGCCGACAGGACGAGATCATGGTCAGCGCTGGACGACCTTCGTGCGCAATCACGCCCAGGCGATTGTCGCTTGTGATTTCTTTATTTCTGTTACAGCGTCGTTTCGAGTCTTGTACGTTTTCGTAGCCATGGAGATCGGTTCCCGTCGCATTCTTCACTTCAACGTGACCAAACACCCTACCACGGAATGGACGACGCAGCAGTTCCGTGAATTTCTGGCATTCGATCATTCTTACCGATTCGTCCTACACGATCGGGACGCGATCTTCTCTACTGGCGGGAACTGCGAGCTGAACGGATTCGGCGTGCGCGTATTGAAAACACCCGTTCGCGCCCCGAAGGCGAACGCATTTTGTGAGCGCCTAGTGGGGACCATCCGCCGCGAATGCCTTGACTTCCTGATTCCGCTTACCGAAGCTCATCTGAAGCGTATCCTTCGCGAATACGTCGCTTTCTACAATCGCGGTCGTCCACACTCCTCTTTAGGACCTGGAATTCCGGAATCTCAGGCCAAGCTTCCGGCCGGAGTCCATAGGCACAGGCTGTCCGTCGACTACCGAGTCATATCGAAGCCTGTTCTCGGCGGCTTACACCACGAATATGGCCTCGAAAAGGAAGCTGCATGATGGCAAACTGAATTTTTGCGCAGCACAGGCATCATGCTGAAACGTAAGGCCTTGAAAACGCGCTGCCCGCGCGAAGTCTTGCTATCCGCCTTGGGCGCAGGGGGTCGGGCGTTCAAATCGCCCCGCCCCGACCAACAGAATCAAGCAGATGCGGCCACCTTTTAGGTGGCCGTTGTCACAAGTGTAGATGAAATTGAGGATGGCGTCTCCGTGAGCCTTCGCTGCTCATTGATTGTCACAAAAGGGCGTACCGCGTAAAATAACGGATTCATAGGCTTCGAAGACCACTCCTGGTAAACCGCGCACCTGCACTTCGAATCGTCGTCGAATTCGCAACCACGTCCCCACGTCTCCATCCACATCTCCCCAAAGTGACAGGCCTTTGAAGCGCCTATCCGTTTCACGCTATCCTGTACGGCAAGATCGTCGTCATTTTTCAAGTATCGGAGGTTCATGTCATGAGGAAAAAGAATCGCTCGTTCCTTCTGATGTCGTTGATTTCAGCATCGTTGCTCGTCAGCGTGTTCACGATCGTGCAGGCCCAGAGTCCTGCAGTGCCGGCAGCCAAGGCCACGAACTGGTCTGATCCGGCGACCTGGCCCAACCGCAGGGTGCCCGTCGCAGGCGACAAGATCATCATCGAGAAAGACAAGCAAGTAGTTCTCGACGTCACTCCGCCGGCGCTGAACGGTGTGACCATCGACGGCAAACTCAGCTTCGCAAGCAATAAGGACGTTGAACTGACCACCGAGTGGATCATGTTGCACGGGGAATTGGAGATCGGCACGGAAAAGGCTCCTTACAAGCGCAAGGCGACCATCACTTTCACCAACAACGTCAAAGACGAAGACATCAGTGGAGTCGGTGGAACGACGGACAAGGTCGACCGCGGCATCATGCTCATGGGCGGAACCCTGAACCTGCACGGCGACCGCACCAACACCTGGACCAAGCTGTCCAGCACGGCCAACGCAGGCGCGACCTCTATACAGGTTCTGAACGCCGCGGGCTGGCGCGTCGGCGACGAGATTGTCCTCGCATCCACGGATTACGATCCCCGGCAGGCAGAGCGGCGCACCATTTCCGCCGTCAGAGGAAACACGATCACGCTCGACAAGAAGCTCGACTACATGCACTTCGGCAAGATCACCTTCGACGTCGATGAACGCGGCGAAGTCGGCTTGCTGACACGCAATATCAAACTTCAAGCATCGGCCGACGCGGAACAGTCCTTCTACGGCGGGCACGTCATGGCGATGGTCGGAAGCAAGATGTTTGTCGAGGGCGTCGAGTTCAATCGCATGGGCCAGAACATGACTCTTGCCCGGTATCCGATCCACTGGCACCTGATCGGCGACGCACCGGGGCAGTACATCCGCAACGCCGCGATCCACGACACCTACAACCGCTGTGTGACCGTGCATGGCACGAACTTCCTGCACGTGGAGAACAACGTGACCTACAACACGGTCGGCCACTGCTTCTTCCTCGAAGACGGGATCGAGCACGGCAATGAATTCCTCAAGAACCTGGCAATCCAGACCAAATGTCATCCGACACTGGAATGCGTGCCCACGAATACCGCCGCCAACGGAGAGAGAGACGCCAACTATTCGAATCGTCAGGCTTACAGGGAAATGAGCTTCCAGAGCAAGAACGTTCTGCTGCCTTCGGACAACACGGTGGCGTCCTTCTGGATCACCAACCCGGACAATAGCTTCATAGACAATGTGGCGGCCGGTTCCGACGAGAACGGTTTCTGGCTGTCTCTGCCGGAACACCCGCAAGGGAAGTTCAAGGATTCGGACGTCAGCAAGACCATCTGGCCGCGCCGAACGCCGCTGCGCGCATTCAGAGGCAACGTGACCCATTCCAACTTCGACGGGTTCATGTTCGACCGGAACATTTACGCAGATAACACCTTCGGTCTGGCCACCATCCCGTTCCTGCCGTTGGCAAATCCTGCTGACCTGGACAGCGAAGTGGTGGAGTCGCACTTCGAGAACTTGACCAGCTACAAGAACCGCAATGGTGGTCTCTGGGGCCGGGGCGACCTCTTCGTATACAGCAACGCGAAATTCGCTGACAATGCCATTGGCATGACGCAGGCCGCTGGCGACATCGGCAGCTCACGGTTTAATTCACGGCTGGTAGATTCGCTGGTCGTGGGCGAGACCGACAATATCGGCAATCCCACGACGCCCGAGGAAGTTGCCTATGGCCGGAGCCTCCCGAAGCGGCGAATTCCGGATTTCCCGATCCGCGGTTACGAATACTATGATTACCGCGATGATGTGGTGAACACGACATTCGTGAATTTCCAGGACAACGATCGGAGAAAGACAGGCGCGCTGTCCTTTCTGCTGTTCACGAGCGCGGGGCTCAGTACCGGAAGCACCATCAGCGGTGCGAAATTCGTCAACGCCAAGCCGGTCTATTTCCCGAAATTCGATACCAGGTTCGATAATGATAACCGCGGCGGCAACGCATATCGGACCCTGTCGATCCACGACCTGGACGGTTCGGTGACCGGCATCCCTAATTCCCACATCATGCTCAACGATGGTGAGAACGACAGCGTCGTCACCGACAACACCTGTGAAATCCATCCCACCTGGAACGCCTCTGTGTGCAAGGGTGATGTCGGTCGCCTGAATCTCTCCGACAGCAGGGGAGAACTTCCAGGCAAAGTCGATCTCGAATCGCGGACCGCCCGGTTCGCTCTGCTCTCTACGATCGGTCCGAATGCACCGAACACTCCCCTCGTTCAGGCCCAACGTGCCGCTATGTTTTCTCGTCGTGCTCCGCAGGCGCCCATCGCGCTTGTTCGCAGCGGCAAGGAATTCAAGATCTCCGGCGACCAGAGCACTGTGAAGGCCGGCACCGAGATCCGGGTGAAGACCGAAAGACAGGAAGTCTCTCTCAGTCTGGCCGAAATGGACCAGGGGTCATGGGTCATATTTGAGCTGCCGGGTTTTACCAAAGCAGCCTCCGGAACGGAACAGCCCAGCATGGACGCATTGCGCAAGGCGAACGCGACGTCTTATTTCAGGGGCGGGGATGCCCTCTGGGTCAAACTGGTCGTGACCAAGCCTCCGTTGCCGATTGTTCGTCCAACGGATCTGCAAGCCAGTATAGCGGTCAGCAGATAGGATCTGTTTCGCGAACGGAACGAAGCCCTCGGTGCAAGCCGGGGGCTTTTTTTGTGCGGCGGATAAGTCCGTTCAAAATCGACCTTTCGCGACGTTGAGATGGAATGAGGGCTGGAGGGGCTGCATCACGCCTCGTCGAACTGGCGAACGGTCAGGGCACACGGACCCTCCAGATCCGCCAGTCGCGGCCACTCACTACATATGTCGATCCATCCAGTTGAGAGAGTCTGCGTTTTGATCAGCGCATGAGGCGGCTACTCGCACGCAGCGCGTCAGGAAGTTTATTCCTTTACATTGGCAATGATGCTAGTCCCAGCGATCGGATGGTGACCGTTACCACTTCCGCGGGACAGTCCAACGCGATACCGCTGACGATCCGGCCGCGCAGCGGGAATTTCACAATCTCCAATCTGCGAGCCACCTCGCCGGCCGGAGCGAATGGCACATTCTCGTTGACGGTAGACTTCAATGATCCCAGCGGCTCCGCCGCCAACGGAGTAAACTACGATCGCTTTAAACGACCTCGGCTTCATAAGTACTTCGGCTCTGCCTCAAGGCGTCGTGACAGGCCGCACCAGCGGAACCATTCGTATCGACATGTCTGCGGGACGCAACGTTTCGAGGATCGGGTCGGTTCGATTCAATCTCATCAATCCTGCGGGCCAGCGAAGCAACACGTTAGAGGATGTCTTTTAGGGAATGAATTTGACCATATTCGGAGTGCACGGCAATTGAGTCAACTGCGAAGTCGCAATTTTTGACGTTCGGCTATGTTCCGCCTTCTTATCTTCGCTGATGAATGAGGAGGGAGGCGGGACTCGCTAAGGAGCTCATCGTGCGGCATCCGTTTGCCAAATCCAAAGACATTCGCGCCCAGTTCGGGTGGCCGCGGCTTCAAGGGTCAACGTTCCTCATTCAATCGGGCGGCGCCAATGGACTGGCTCACGGGATCGAGCGTAGAAGTCCGCGAACGCCCGTAACTTGGCGCGGAGCGAGGGTTATTAACCCGTTGGACCTGCTGTTCTCTGGTAGAGTGTCCGTAGGCATGCCTCGCGTTTGTATCGCTGTAGATAGAAATGAGGATGCCGGATCCTCGGCGGAGCAGCAGTATGATCCGCTGAGAGGGTCAACCTCCACGAAAGGAGACCGGCATGAAGAAAGATCTACAGCACACCGAACAGAACCCGCCAACCCCAGGCGCCAGCAAAACCATCGGCATTGATCTGGGTGATCGTTGGAGCCGCTACTGCATCTTAGACCGCGACGGCGAGATCGTTGAAGAAGATCGCCTGCGAACTAGCGTGGCGGAAGTAGAGCAGCGATTCAAAAAGATGTCGGCGACGCGGATCGCCATCGAAGCTGGAACACACTCTCCGTGGATCAGCCGCTTACTGGAGAAGCTGGGCCACGAGGTCATTGTGGCCAATGCACGGAAGGTGCGGCTAATCTACGAAAGCGATCAGAAGAACGACCGGTTGGATGCACAGATGCTGGCGCGACTAGCGCGTGTAGATGTGAATCTGCTCGCACCCATTCATCACCGTGGAGCGGAAACACAAGCCGACTTGGCCGTCATTCGAGGCCGGGATTCGCTGGTAGCCGCGCGCACGCAACTAATCAATGCAGTGCGCGGGACAGTGAAGAGCTCTGGTGGACGTCTGCCCAAGAGCACTACCGCGGCTTTTGCTGGCAAGGTGTCGGCACTGATTCCGTCGGAACTCAACGTTGCCCTGGAGCCGCTGCTGAGGAGTATCGCCGCGTTGACGGAGCAAATTACAAAGGCGGATGAGCAGATAGCCAAGTTGGCCGAGGAGAAGTATCCGGAGACACAGCTGCTCCGCCAGGTGAAAGGTATCGGCCCGCTGATCGCTTTGACGTATGTGCTAACGGTGGGAAACCCGCATCGCTTTGCCAACAGTCGCACCGTCGGCAGTTACTTGGGGCTGCGGCCGAGGCAACGGGAGTCAGGTGCCAGTGCACCGCAGCTAGGTATTACGAAAGCCGGGAACAACCACCTCAGATGGCTGCTGGTTCAGGCAGCGAACTACATTCTGGGACCGTTGGCGCCCGACAGCGGATTGCGGCGCTGGGGCTTGGGATTAGCTGCGAAGGGAGGCAAGAACGGGAAGCGGCGAGCGGTGGTGGCAGTAGCTCGCAAGCTGGCGGTGTTGTTGCATCGGCTTTGGGTGACAGCTGACGTATACGAACCACTGTACGGGATCGAATCGGAAGCGGCGTAATGAAGCCGCACTGGCAACATCGAGTTTGAGAGATCGAAGGATTGAGCTGAAGCCGCGTATGGGTGACTGCGGAAAATTGTCAGGTCCGGCGGGAAGACCACTAATTTGGCCAGTTCGTCGAGATCGCTCTGTAGATAGCAGCACCCCTGGACGAGGAACTCCTACATGCACGGGGTCATTTGCTTGGCCCAATAGAGTGCGGATGGAAGCGGGGCACAGGAGCGGTGACAGCAAATGAATGAAGGTTAAATGGAGCGCAGGAGCATGGCGATATTGAACGCTGGAAGAATTAACCAACACATGCCCTGAGCTCACCAACAGGATGGTCTTTTCCCATCCCGCCGGCCCGCCCGTCGCAAAACAGCGAGTCGCAGAACGGTACTCGCGGTCAAGGGTTCGCTGACGCCGCGCCTAACGGCGCGCCCTTGACCGCTGCGTTCCGTTCTGCCATCCACGAACGCGACGGGCGGCTCCGACGGGATGGGAAAAGAAAAGGCGAGAAGCGAAAAAACGCTTTACTCGAGGGGCATCCTCATGGAAGATAATTTTCAGGATGCGAGTGCCTCAGGGTTCAACGGGCGCAACGCGTTCCACAAGATCGCGCCATTCTGTTTAAAACAGATACGTTGAAAATGGGTCGTTTGTCCGGGCCGGCGGAAACGGACTTGGGCGCAGTGGATTCTGCCAAACGGCTTCCCTAGATTCAACAACTTAGAAGAACAGCTTGTTGAACCTTCAGGAAGGTTGAGCTATAAAATCATCTACCGACGCGTTTGGTCGCGCCTGGCAACGCTAGAAATGCTTTTGAACCAAAGGGTTTTGCGATTGAACTTTGCTCACCCGACCACCTGCAATTTGGACAGGTGACCTCTGCGGAAAGCCGTCCGTCTTCACGTAAGGACTTGAGGCGTTGAAATCACAGGCCACAAGGACCTGAGTGTAGTTGCGAACGAACGTGCTCCAGCGCTGACTTGGGCTGCCCGCGTGGCCTACCGGTGTTCAAGTATCTTCCGACGGTGCGAGCTGATCCGCGAATCGCCAACATGAATTGAAGTTCATTCACGATTCGCTCTTCCACCCCAGTCGCGTTTTCGGGGGCGATGTCACGGATCAAGGTCTGCAGATTCTTCGGCAACGGGGGGCTTCGACCCCGACGCATTTCCAACGCCAGAATGCACGACAGCCGGCACGATGCCATCCTATGAATGTTTCAGGCCTGGCTACGATCAACGCCGGTCCGCCAGTCAAAGTGAACGACGAGGTCCATTTTCCGTCGCCATTCAGATCGCCGTCCGAATGGCGACGGATAGGTCCAATCTTACGGCCGCCCCCGCCGCCGAGCAAATTCGAAAAATGATTCCTGACCGGATTTGCGTGTCAGTTTCAGGATAGACGCCGAGCGGCCCATGCCTAAACAATGGATCGCGCTCGCCGATCCGCCCGCTTCAGTTGAATGTGGGAGAAGCTCGCCGCTATACGAACTAAGCGTAGAGCGGTTTCGAAGCCAGATCCGCAGCTCTAATTCCCCGCGCGTAGGCCGTCTTTCCCACCATGAACTCCTCTTCGGGACGGTCTACAGGAGTAATGCCAGCCTGCTTGTAGGCGGTCTTGATCCGTTCGCGATCCTTTTCGGTGAGCGCGGGCAAGGTGGCGCTTTCCTTCAAGGGGAGTAATCCCCCGTTCCCGCCCGTGGCCCATTGGTAATACTTCATGTGCGCCCATGGATGGCTCGGCAGCAGCGGGGCCTGAATGTCGTAGACGAGCTTGATCAGCGGCTGCATCTTCCAATAAACTTTCAGCAATTCTTCACTCTTGCCCTGTCTTGCGAGCGCCAGCAGTTCGTTGCCATACTGCCTTTCCGGCGACTGCACCGAATCCGCGATCCACTGGCCGCTCCACTGGATGTTGCGATAGTGCTTGGCGAGTACAGGAACCAAGTCCAAGTTCACCGGACCGAGCAGCAGGCGGCTCGATAACCGCTCGCACAGTTCGAACGCCAGACCTGCGGGCATCGGGTGCGTCAGCTTCATTCCGACCACCTTCGGATGATCTGCCAACTTGTCGTATACGTTGATGGGAATTCCGCTCGGATGAAACTTTGTGAGCGATCCAACAGGAGATCCATATAAAAGGACTGGGATCGGCGAAGCATCCGCGATCTTGCGGAAGTGAGCGTAGACTTCATCCTCGGTTTCGGGCCGCAGGTTGCCGGGATACGTGAGCAAAGAATAGCTGACACCGTCCTTCGCGGCATTCGTCAAGGACGCGATGGCTGCGTCAGGAGCGCCTCCGGTGATTGCGGAGGTCATAATTTTTTTTCCGGCCTCTTCGCGTACGATCTGCATCATGCGCTTGCGCTGTTCGGCGTTCGCGCCGGTGGCTGACAACAAAGTCGCGCAGTGGCCGTGGCGAATGGACTGGCGAACATCGTGGCGAATGCCTTCTTCGTCCAGGCTCTTGAAATCCGCGGAGAAGGAGGGCATCAAGGTGGTGTCCAGCCCGCGCATGTGTTCCTGGGCCCATTGTTTCCATTCCGATTTCGAGACCGCGCTGGTTTTCGGCGCCGATTCATCGGCGGCCTTGGCGCTAGTCGCGAGAGCGGCGGCTCCTGCCATGCCGAGCCCTATTCGTTGAGAAAACTCGCGTCGGTTCATGATGTTCTCCTGTCGGGTATTCTGTCACGGAATCGCCTGGAGCGAAAGCGTGGCTTCTGGTTAGAACTGGAATCGAACGACTGCCGTTCCTTGCCGCGGCAGCGCATTTACGTCTGAAGTATCGACCCAACCGAAACCACCGGTCGGTTTACCGGTCGTCGCGTTGCGTGTCTGGGTCTGAAGTGCGTTTGTGGAAGCCGGGTCATTCATCTGCGTACGGTTGAAGATATTGGTGAACTCCATCCGAATCTGGATGTTCATTCTTTCCCGGATCTGGAAGATTCTGGCGATGCTCATGGATTCCTGAGGTCTGCGCTGGAAGCGATAGTCGTTATAGTAGGCTGCCGCCGTCCCAAATTGACCTGGGGCTGGATCAACCCACGCCTTCGGATTCAGCACGAATTGCTGGTTCGGGTCGATGCAGTGGCAGTTCAAATCCTGAGTGAAAAGCGGTTCTCCTGCAACCCGATTGGCGTTGGTTCCTCTAAACAGGAGAGTCGCCAAAGCGTTCTGTGCGAGGGGGACCCGAATAGGCATGCCGCTCGCGTACTGCAACACTGCGCCGAGCTGCCAGTCGCGAACAGCGAACGAGAATATTCGCCCCGGTCCCCAGGCAGGTAGACGGTAGTTGGCTGCCAAAACGTTCACAAACGGTCGATTGTAACCGGAGATGTATTTGTTCTGAGCACGATTGAACACGTCGTTCACCGATGCAGCCAGACCACCTGAATCGGCCTCCGCGCCGATGTTCAGTTCCTTCGCCCAGGTGAACACGTAGCTGAAATCTAAGCCATACGAGTAACGCTTCGTCACCTTGGCCTGAAGCGAATCGTACCAGGTGTTCCCGAGCGGTGCGTTGGTGAAGTTCACTGTGCCGAACTGCGGATACGGTCGCAGCGATTGCGCCACCGTGTTGTCCAGCGAGAATCCAGAGTACGGCAGACGCGTGGAGAAGCCGCGCGCGGACGCCGTCGCAGAATTCAAACGAGAATTTAGTAAGGTGCGGTCCGCAGCATTGTTCAGATCCAGACCAGCGCGTGAGATATCGCCGGCCGTAAGCGCGTTGACGTTCAGGAGCGAGTTCGCCCGCCACCAAACACCGCGGTTCGCTACGTAGGAAACTTCAGCCACGAGATTCCGCAGAATCTCCCGCTGGACGCTGAGACTCCATTGCATCTGGCGTGCGGGTCGACCGGAGTTTTGATCGGCAACAACCGGCGCGCCGGTGATCGTCCCCGGCAGCGGAAATTGTCCCGGCGAAAGATTCGGCCACACCGGGACGATCGGGATCCCATTTCGCAACAACATGGCTGGATCGCCAAACGAGGGCGATGCAAACGGATTCGTCGAGGACGAAGTCGGTCCAAGGTTTCCACTGGCGTTATAGTAAGTGACACCCCAGCCGCCGCGGATGACCGTTTTCGAATTTAATTGATACGCCACGCCGAGCCGGGGGCCGAACGCGAACGGATAGTTGCCCGAGAACGAACACGAGCAGCGATTCGGCCCGTATCCTTCATAGATCGACGCGCCCGGATGCCCGCCCGCTGTTGGATTGGGCGTGGTGGGCGAGAGATTCGCGCCCCGGCCGTATTGCTCCCGCGGATATGTGGCGAAATCCCACCGCAGACCGTAGTCGAAAGTTAAAGTTCGCGTCACTTTCCATGTGTCCTGGGCGAACGCCGCCGCCATCTTTCTTCCGTTCCGTGTATTCCACGGCTGCGCGATGTTGCCGCTATTCACGCTGCCGAGCAGGAAGCTTGCGTACGCGAATCCCACGGTGCCTCCCGCCAGGTTCTGCCCTTGCGTGGAGGGTAACGCGGTCTGCTGTCCATTAAACGCAAAACTGCCTGCGACGTTCGTATACCCTTGCGTGATCGCGCCCTCGGTTCGAAATTCCGATCCGAATTTGTACGTATGGTTGTTCTTCACCCAGGTGAGGCTGGCGTTGAAAGTCGGCTTCTGACCGATCTGAAGGGACTGGCCCCCGGGACCCAGGTTCGAAACACCGCCGGTGCCTGTCGTAAGCAAGCCCGAAAATTGTGGGAACTGCCGTTTCAAAGTTCCGCCCTTCAGTCCCAGCTCTTTTTCCGCGTCGTAGTTCAACGTCGGGGAATTATCCGCAAAGGGAAGATGTTGGAAGCCCGCTCCGAAGTGAAGCAGCACCGTAGGTCTGAGGGTGTAGTCGAAATTCAAGCGTTCGGTGTGGGACTGGATAAACGTCCCGCGTGTCTGCGTGATCACGTCCGGAAAACCCTCGGAACCCGCGCGGCCCGTCGAGTACTGTCCTTCGCTGATGTTCTGTCCCCAATAGAACGACACCTTCGCTTTCTCGCTCAAGTTATGGTCGACTTTTACCGACCGATTCTTTGTCGTGCGTCCGGTGGGAAATGCGGGGAGAAAGTTCTGAATTAGTCCGGAGCTGGTGGGTCGGGGAATCAGCGCTTGAACGCGTAACGCGATCGGGTCCATCGCCGCGGACGGGATCGTGTTATTCGCGTATGGGTCGCGAATCACCGCGCCATTTGGAGCCAGGCGCTGGGTAGTCGGATCGTAGATCGTGCCTTCGATAATCGGGCGGCCAAGCGGGTCCATCGCCAGCGTGCGCCCGGTGGAGGCGGCGCGGAAATCGCCCGCGCGATACCCGTCCGTGGGTACCGTGGTGGGGAGATTGTTTACTATCGCAGTCTCCTTGAACCGCTCGAAATTGAAAAAGAAGAAGCTCTTGTCGTGCCCGTCGTAGACCTTCGGAATCCAGACAGGACCTCCACCACTGAATCCGATATCCGCTCTACGCGATCGGACGCGCACGTTCGGCTGTCCGTTCACAGACGTGAACGGCTGCGCGGCGTTGAATACTTCGTTTGTGAAGTAGTCGTACACCGAACCATGAAACTGGTTGGAGCCGGATTTCATCGTCAGGTTGACCAGCCCGCCGCCGGCTTGTCCGAATTCGGCGGAATAGTTACTCGTCTGATACGAAGTTTCCTGGAGCGCCTCCACACTGGGCTGGACCATCGCGGTCGTATACGTGAAGAGCGGGTTGGTGGCGTCCTGTCCCTCGATCCGGACCGATTGCGAATTCGATGGAGCGCCGTTGACGCGAACCTCGGCGTTGGGTAACTGGTACGTGCCGGGGACGAGCGCTGCGCCCGCCATGTAATTTCGGAGGCCCTGGCTGCCGGCGCCTATGGTGCCGATCCCTAAGATCGGAAGGTTGTTCAGCCGGTCTGCAGCTACGTTGTGGCTCAACTCGCCGCTCTCGGTTTTGAGCAAGGTGACTTGTTCGGTGACGGTGACGGAATCTGTGGTGGAGCCAACCTCTAATCCGACGTCGATACGCAACGTTTGCGCTACGGGAAGGACGATATTCTGTCGCACGAACCGTTTAAATCCCGGGACCGTCACGGTCATCTCATAAGTGCCGGTGGGGAGCTGCGCAATTGTATAGTTGCCGGTGGCGGTACTCGCCCCTTGATATTGCGCCCCCGTTTCGAGGCTCTTCAGTTCGATGGGTGCAGCGGCGACGACCGCGCCCGCCGGGTCGGCGATAGTGCCGGTGATGGTGCCTCGATCCGTTTGCGCGAAGCAGAAAGAAGCGATCAGGAAAAAACCAGGCAACGATGTCCGCATTTTCCCTCCCCTTGCAAGCAACTTTAGAGCTGGCGCGATGACCCCACAGCCAGCCGTTTGGCTAGCCGTTCTTCGCGTTGACCCTATACACGATCACGTCCATCCACGGGTGTCAAGGTGCGGAATTGCATGCAGGTGACATGTCTCGGAGACGGAAATGGGATAGATGCCGGCGAAGCACGATGATAGAATCGCGTCGTTAGTTTGAACTCTGTGGGAGTAAAACGATAATGCGCAATCTTCAAGGGCACCAGGCGGCGGGGACGCGTAGCGATCGTCGAGGAATGTTTCGCACGATCTGCAATTTCTCTTTAGCCGCGGGCATCGCGACTTTGCCGCTCGTTTCGTGGATGTTCGCTCAGACGCCTGCGTCGAAGACGCCCGCGAAGACATCCGGCAAGTCATACACTCCCGGACGAACGCCAGACGGTCAGCCTGACATACAGGGAATCTGGAGCAATGCGTCGATCATTCCACTAGAACGGCCCAAGGAACTCGCGGACAAGCCGTTTTATACGCCCCAGGAGTTGAAGGCCTACGAAGACAAAGCCTTCGCACGAAGCGTGAGGGATAAGGCGCCTGCGTCGGGCAATGTCGGCACTTACAACGATTTCTGGTGGGACGGAGATTCGAAGCGCGCTCTCAATCTGCGGACGTCGTTGATCGTCGATCCGCCGGATGGAAGGGTGCCGCCTTATACCCCGGAAGCCCAGAAGCGAATCGATGCCGAACGGGCGTACAGTCGGGCGCATGCCTTCGATGGCCCTGAAGACCGGTCCCTGATGGAGCGATGCCTGCCATTTCCCACGACTGGGCCGCCGATGCTTCCGAGCTTCTATACCGGCACTCTGTTCGGGCCGTTGACCACCAATTATCAGATTGTGCAGGTGCCGGGATACGTCGTGCTCGTGCTGGAAATCGTTCACGATGCGCGCGTGATTCCGCTCGACGGCCGCCCGCATGTTCCGTCGAACGTCCGCAACTGGCTGGGCGATTCGCGCGGCCGATGGGAAGGCAACACTCTGATCGTTGACACCACGAACTTCACCGGCAAAAGCAAGTTCCGCGGCGCCGATGAGAACATGCACCTCATCGAACGTTTCACGAGAAAAGACAAAGACACCTTGCTCTACGAGTTCACGATCGACAACCCGACTGTCTTCACGAAACCTTGGAGTGCCGAAATACCCATGATCGCGAGCGACGGCCCTCTATTCGAGCACGCGTGCCACGAGGGCAACTACGGCTTGCAGGGCATCCTCGCCGGAGCCAGGGAAGAGGAGCGGAAGGCGGGGAAATAACACGTGACCAACGCGGCGTATGCTTGACTCGTCCGTAGGCTGGCGATACGATCAGGGCGCTTGAAACAAATGGTTCATTCGCATCTTTATCCTCTTGCCGCAGTCGCGATCGTGGCGGCATGCCTGCCCGCGAGTTCCCAACTCGTGCAACTCCGGCACTGGAGCGGACAAAGCATATCGCCGGTTTACGAGGGCTTCGACACGAATCCCGACGGTTCTTTCAATATGTGGTTCGGGTACATGAACCGCAACTATGAGGAGGAGCCAGACGTACCGATCGGGCCCAACAACACCTTTCAACCTGGACCGGCGGACCGAGGACAGCCCACTCACTTTACGGCGAGACGCCATAAAGATACATTCAGCGTCACCGTGCCGAAAGATTTTGGCGAACAGAGGCTCGTCTGGACGATCACGACCCACGGGAAGACCGAACAGGTAGCGGGCACTTTGAATCCGACGTGGCTTATCGATAGGAAGTACACGACGCGGGGCGCAAACATTCAGAATCCTTATTCCAATACCCCGCCCGCTGTAGCTGTGAAGCCCTTGGAACAGGCAATCGGGATATCGGAAGCGGCGAGGTTGACTGTGGCAGCCACCGATGACGGACGACCTGCGCGGAATGGAAAAGCAGTGGGACTGACCATGGAGTGGGCGAAGTATCGCGGCCCCGGCATCGTGAAGTTCGAGCCGGCCAACGCCAAGCTTGCCGACGGCGGAGGAACCACGGAGGCCAGCTTCAGTGAAGCGGGCGACTATGTTCTTCAGGTAGTGGTGGACGATGGCTCGGGGGAAGTGGCTGGAAACTTCGGCTATCACTGTTGCTGGACCAATGTGCAGGTGAAGGTAACGGTGAAAGGAGCAAGCGATGGCAAATCGAAGCGCTAGTGTCCTGGGGATCGCGTCTGTTCTGATCCTCGTCGCGTATGGAGCCGACGTGGCGGAAGATCCGGGCCGGCCGGTGACCTTCAGCAAGGACATCGCCCCGATCTTTCAAAAAAGCTGCCAATCCTGCCATCACGCCGGCACTTCCGCACCGATGCCGCTCATGACGTACGAGCAGACGCGCCCCTGGGCCCGCTCCATCAAGCAACGCGTAACGTTGCGCGAGATGCCGCCTTGGCACCTCGACAAGACAGTCGGAATCCGGAAATACAAGAACGATATTTCGCTGAATGATGCTGAGATCGCGTTGATCGCGAAATGGGTAGATAACGGCGCTCCTGAGGGCAACCCGAAGGACCTGCCGAAGCCTTTAGATTTCAAAGGCGAGGACACTTGGTTTATCGGGCAGCCGGACCTTCTGGTGAGCACGGACGATTTCAAGATGTACGCCAAGGGTTCGGATTGGTGGATCGATCAATACGGCACGCTCGAAATACCGGAAGACCGATGGATCCAGGCGATGGAGATCAAGCCCAGCAACCGGCGGATCGTGCATCATGCGGTAGTAAGTGCGATCGAGCCGGACGCTCCCGCCGGAACGCCGGCCACAGGCGCGCTGCTGAAGGAGTATGCGGTAGGCAAGTACGGCGACACTTTCGCGGAAAACACCGGCCGTTTTCTGAAGAAGGGAACGCGCTTACGGTTCGACGTACACTACAACGCAGCGGGCACCGAGCAGACCAACCACACGACCATCGCGTTTAAGTTCTATCCCAAAGGATTCGTGCCCAAGTACCAGGTGCGGTCTTACGCCGTGCGAAATATTCCCAACGACGAACTGGAGATTCCACCGAACACCGTGGTGCGAAACGACGGCTACTTCCGGTTGCCCCGAAACGCTCGCATCGACTCGTTCCAGCCCCATATGCACATGCGCGGCAAGGCCATGACGCTGGAGGCCATCAACCTCGATAACAGTACCACGCTTCTAAGCTCCGTGGATCATTTCGACTTCAACTGGCACGTGAATTACGTCTACTCTGACGATGTCGCCCCCTTGCTTCCAGCCGGCACAGTGTTGCATATGATTGGAGTCCACGACAATACTTCGGCGAACCGGCGCAACCCCGATCCGAATATGTGGGTGGGCTTTGGTGAGCGGAGCGTTGACGATATGGTGCAGGTCTGGATGGATATCGTGTATTTGGAAGACGCCGAGTTCAAACGGCTGCTAGACCAGCGGAACCCCCTGGGAATTGCGGCTGGATCACGCGCTGGACACTAGAGGAGATTCCAAGCCTGTGATTCGCAAAAACTATGATCCGAAACCGCGACTCACGAAAATCAAAACTTCGGGATCATGTAACCTCGACGTGAACGTACATTGGGAGGAACAATCCGGATTCGGGGAGGAAAAAACGCCAGTGGGTAGGTTTTCGAACGTGTAGTGTAGATAGAAATGAGGATGCCGGATCCTCGGCGGAGCAGCAGTATGATCCGCTGAGAGGGTCAACCTCCACGAAAGGAGACCGGCATGAAGAAAGATCTACAGCACACCGAACAGAACCCGCCAACCCCAGGCGCCAGCAAAACCATCGGCATTGATCTGGGTGATCGTTGGAGCCGCTACTGCATCTTAGACCGCGACGGCGAGATCGTTGAAGAAGATCGCCTGCGAACTAGCGTGGCGGAAGTAGAGCAGCGATTCAAAAAGATGTCGGCGACGCGGATCGCCATCGAAGCTGGAACACACTCTCCGTGGATCAGCCGCTTACTGGAGAAGCTGGGCCACGAGGTCATTGTGGCCAATGCACGGAAGGTGCGGCTAATCTACGAAAGCGATCAGAAGAACGACCGGTTGGATGCACAGATGCTGGCGCGACTAGCGCGTGTAGATGTGAATCTGCTCGCACCCATTCATCACCGTGGAGCGGAAACACAAGCCGACTTGGCCGTCATTCGAGGCCGGGATTCGCTGGTAGCCGCGCGCACGCAACTAATCAATGCAGTGCGCGGGACAGTGAAGAGCTCTGGTGGACGTCTGCCCAAGAGCACTACCGCGGCTTTTGCTGGCAAGGTGTCGGCACTGATTCCGTCGGAACTCAACGTTGCCCTGGAGCCGCTGCTGAGGAGTATCGCCGCGTTGACGGAGCAAATTACAAAGGCGGATGAGCAGATAGCCAAGTTGGCCGAGGAGAAGTATCCGGAGACACAGCTGCTCCGCCAGGTGAAAGGTATCGGCCCGCTGATCGCTTTGACGTATGTGCTAACGGTGGGAAACCCGCATCGCTTTGCCAACAGTCGCACCGTCGGCAGTTACTTGGGGCTGCGGCCGAGGCAACGGGAGTCAGGTGCCAGTGCACCGCAGCTAGGTATTACGAAAGCCGGGAACAACCACCTCAGATGGCTGCTGGTTCAGGCAGCGAACTACATTCTGGGACCGTTGGCGCCCGACAGCGGATTGCGGCGCTGGGGCTTGGGATTAGCTGCGAAGGGAGGCAAGAACGGGAAGCGGCGAGCGGTGGTGGCAGTAGCTCGCAAGCTGGCGGTGTTGTTGCATCGGCTTTGGGTGACAGCTGACGTATACGAACCACTGTACGGGATCGAATCGGAAGCGGCGTAATGAAGCCGCACTGGCAACATCGAGTTTGAGAGATCGAAGGATTGAGCTGAAGCCGCGTATGGGTGACTGCGGAAAATTGTCAGGTCCGGCGGGAAGACCACTAATTTGGCCAGTTCGTCGAGATCGCTCTGTAGATAGCAGCACCCCTGGACGAGGAACTCCTACATGCACGGGGTCATTTGCTTGGCCCAATAGAGTGCGGATGGAAGCGGGGCACAGGAGCGGTGACAGCAAATGAATGAAGGTTAAATGGAGCGCAGGAGCATGGCGATATTGAACGCTGGAAGAATTAACCAACACATGCCCTGAGCTCACCAACAGGATGGTCTTTTCCCATCCCGCCGGCCCGCCCGTCGCAAAACAGCGAGTCGCAGAACGGTACTCGCGGTCAAGGGTTCGCTGACGCCGCGCCTAACGGCGCGCCCTTGACCGCTGCGTTCCGTTCTGCCATCCACGAACGCGACGGGCGGCTCCGACGGGATGGGAAAAGAAAAGGCGAGAAGCGAAAAAACGCTTTACTCGAGGGGCATCCTCATGGAAGATAATTTTCAGGATGCGAATGCCTCCGGATTCAAAGTGAGCAACGCGTTTCTACGGGCTCGCCGCAACTGATTGAAACAGAATATGTGCTTCACGTCCAGGCCGTTCACCAGCATTGCCAATTCCTCGGCTCGCATCGTCACGCTGTCTTTGCCTTCCACTGCCGGCCACCGGAACCGGCCTTTCACCAGACGTTTTGCGCATACCCACAAGCCGCTTCCGTCCCCCACCAACGCCCTCAGACCCGTCTTGGGTTTGTTGGTGAACCAGAACCATGACTGCTCAGCGGGTCATATCCCAACTGATCCCGCGCCAGTCCGTACACCCCTCGAACCCTTTCGCATATCGATGGCTTCGACCGCGATGTAGATCTTGGTGGCCACTCCCAACCCGGACAGCATCGCCCAACATCACGCGCTTTCGGCAAGGCGTATCAACCGCGCCAGTTCTTCTTCGGCCCAGGGGAACGAACTTTGAATCGCCCGGCCATTCGCCAGCCGCAGCGCTGAAGCCTGCTGCTTCCAGCCGAGCCACTTCCACTTTCATCAGGCGAGGCTTGTCGTGCAGTTGCCGCCGCCAGTGGTCCAAACTGGCCACCAAAAGGCCGCGCTTGTTGCAGAACTCCCGCCGCTACAGCCCGCTCTTGAAAACCCGCCCACAACCTTGCGCATCTCGGTCGCGCGCGGCGTCTCTCGACTCATGCCTCATTCTGCTGAGTCTCGGGGCGTCCTCTCAAGATGGATTCCTCGGACGTCTACGTTCTACTTCTGGGCCGGCAACCAGCGCCGAGGCACCTACAAATCAAAACAACCCCGGTAGCGCGGCATTCACGACAGCGAGCACGAACGTGTACTTCGGCGGTCGCCTGATCCACGCTCAAGGTACAGCGTCTTGATCGATTCGCCTCGGCAGCAACGTAACTGGTGGCAAACCCTATTTCCCTACGGCCAAGAGAAGCCGACCGCCACGACGAACAACGTGGAAAAAGTTACCGGCTATTTCCGCGACGCCGAAACGGGCCTAGATGAGGTTCGGGCTTACCGTGACTGGTGTGAAGAAATCGCAGGCAGGGATTGCGTCCGAATGGTTTCGCGCAAAGGTGCTCCAGAGGTTCCAGGCAGGCGAATCGACCTTGAGATACTTTCGGACGGTTCTGGGTGAGACCTGGATGGCCAACTTGAGTTGCAGTTCATTCACGATGCGAGCTTCGCCCCAAGTCGGGTTTTCATCCCGCCATCGCGCGGATCAAGGCGCGCGGACTCCTAGGCAATGGTGGCCTTCCGCCACGGCGGCCGGCCAGTTGGAAAGCTGCGCGCGGGGGGGGCCAACTCATCCGGGTCGCCTTGCCGATTCTTCGCCTTCCGCTTGCGCTCCTCGCGAGAAGCACTCCCATGTAGTCTTGTCCTGGGCCGCCGTGCTCCAAACCAAAAGCAGCCGAATGTAATTGCCGGTCGAGCAACTCAAGTGCGTACGGCGGCGTAAGTTGCAAGTGTCAAAATCGATCCCTCGAGTCTTAGTACGGGTTCTGCAGCCGCAGCCCTGTCTATCGTGCCCTCAGCCACGCATCGCACTTTAGTACCAGTTTTGAAACACGGCAGCGCCTCTTATGATCTACTTACCAAGGGCAATGAACCACGTAGCGAAGGCTGTTTCGCTAAGCGCGCTCGATACGGCTAAGTCCAGCCACAGCAAGGGGATTCCATTTAATAAGCCCTTCGTAACCGGGAATGAACTCGTGTACCTGACCCGCCTGGTAGACGAGGGAGAGATTGGTTCTGACGGGAGATACACCCTTGCGTGTGCCCGGCTGCTCAAAGAACGTTTCCAGCTTCCAGACACCTTGATGGTTCCCTCCGCCACAGCGGCACTTGAAATGGCGGCGACGTTATGCGGACTGAATGAGGGTGATGAAGCGATCATGCCGTCTTTCACCTTCACCTCTACGGCTAACGCGGTCGTGTTAAGAGGCGCCAAGCCCGTGTTCGTCGATATCCGACCCGATACATTGAACATCGACGAGCGCCTGGTGGAGCAGCACATCACGAGTAGAACGAAGGCGATTTTTCCAGTCCACTACGGCGGCGTGAGTTGCGAGATGGATACGTTGATGTACATAGCCCGCCGCCACCGTCTCCTGTTGGTAGAGGACGCGGCACAAGCCGTTAACGCCCGCTACAAAGGAGCAGCGTGCGGCTCCATCGGGGATTTGGGAGCGTACAGTTTCCACGGCACCAAGGACTACTCGTGCGGTGAAGGCGGCGCGCTGTGCATTAACTCGCCAGGTCTCATCAAACGGGCGGAGGTGCTTCGCGACAAGGGCACAGATCGGGCGAGATTCCTCCGCGCAGAAGTCGACAAGTACACCTGGAGTGGAGTCGGCTCATCCTACGTTCCCAGTGAGTTGTCTTCGGCTTACCTGCTGGCGCAGTTGGAAATGATGGACGTTATCAAAGCCATGAGGCAGCGCGTTTACGAACGTTATCGCGAGATGCTGGCTCCTTTCGAAGCGCGAGAGCTATTGGCGCTTCCGCAGGTTCCGCCCGAGTGCGAAACAAATTTCCACATGTTCTACGTTCTACTGCCCAGCCAGGACAGCCGAGACAAGTTGCTCGCTCACTTCCGCCAGGATCGAATTCAGGCGTGTTTTCATTATGTGCCCTTACACCTTTCGCCGATGGGGCGTTGCTTAGGTTATTCTCCCGGAGACTTTCCCAGAACTGAAGACCTCAGTGGCCGGCTTATCCGGCTGCCGTTTTTTGCCGAACTCACCGAAGAGGATCAGTTGGCTGTTACTGAGTCGCTCGCGCGCTTTTTCTTCAAAGTGCGCCACATTCCGTCTCGCCGCATGCCTCAAAGGGCAGCCGGATGACGTCAAGCGCACAAAATCTTGGTCCTCTTTCGTTGGATCTGTCCATCGTGGTGCCTGTCTATGGCAGCGAAAGCTGCCTGGCCGAGTTGATCGTAGAATTGACTGGTTCCTTAGGTCCGACCAACTGGACCTATGAAATCATCCTCGTGAACGATTTTTCGCCTGATGGATCCTGGCGGAAGATTGAGTCTTTATGCAAGAGCTATCCATGCGTGGTCGGGGTGGATCTGCGCAAGAACTTCGGTCAGGACAACGCGATTCTCACAGGCATGAGGCTTACTCGCGGCCGCTGGGTGGCGGTGATGGATGACGACCTCCAACATCATCCGAAGTACCTGAAGCCCATGATTGAGAAAGCAGAAGACGGCTTTGATGTGGTGTTCGCCGATTTTCGGAACAAACATCAGAAGACGTGGAAGAACCTGGGCAGTTGGATCAACGGCAAGATCGCTGAAATCGTGCTCTATAAGCCAAAAGGACTCTACCTTTCTCCCTACAAGGTCATCCGGCGCGACGTCGTGGAAATGATCTGTAATTACTCGGGTCCGAGTCCTTATGTCGATGGCCTGTTGTGCCAGGCGACTTGGAGAATGGCGAGCATTCCCGCCGAACACCAGCCGCGATTCGCCGGGGAGGGGCACTACGGCTTCTGGAGATCAGTTGGAGTCGGCGCGCGGCTTCTTTTTTCTTTCTCCGTGCGCCCTCTCCGTCTGGTCGCATGGACAGGGTTGCTGACATCCTGCGTGGCTTTTCTGGGCGGTGTGGGCGTGTGGATCTATCGTGTGGCGGCGCCGGAGGATTTCCCCCCGGAATCCATCGGATGGGCGTCGCTGATCGTGACCGTCCTATTCATGGGCGGACTACAGATGGTGTTCTTCGGCATCCTCGGTGAATATGTCGGGCGAACCCATCTGCGGGTGAATGACAAACCGCAAACATCTGTGCGTGAAGTCTTTTGTGCAGGCGTCGATGACCTTAGTACAGAGCTGAAATCCGGCGGCTACACGTCGTCATGACCCCTATCTATCGGCAGGCATTTCTCTACGAAATGGCGATGGTCGCTCTTTATGGGCGGAATTACCCGTCGCGATATAAGGCCGTGGCCGACCTCATCCCCTACGGCGCAACGGTACTGGACGTTTGCTGCGGACCGGGGATCTTGTTCGATCGGTATTTGCGGCACAAACAGGTCCGGTACACCGGTCTGGATCTGAGCGAAACGTTCATCAGGCGCTTGCGAGCAAGAGGAGCTCAAGGCCACGTCTGGAACGTGAGAGATTCGACTCCGCTACCGCCAGCAGATTACGTGATCATGCACGCGAGCCTGTGTCACTTTTTGCCGGATGCTCGTCCGGTTCTCGAACGGATGTTGCGTGCGGCGCAGGTGAAGGTCATTGTCTCAGAGCCGATTCGCAATCTTACCAGCAGCAAAAACACCTTGGTCGCGGCGCTCGCTCGTCTGATGTCCGATCCTGGTGACGGACAATCGGCACATCGTTTCACCGAAGAAAGCATAGAACGTTTCTTCGCCTCGTATGCTTCACAGGTTGAGAGAACGTTTCTAATCCCCGGCGGTAGAGAGAGGGTCGTTGTCCTGAACGCCGCACACAGCACGGAGGGGGAGTCTGCAGGTTTCAGCTTCCAAACCCGTTAAGCTGGACACGCTGGTAAGGAGATCGCCTGCTCGGCGCTCCTCTCTCCCGCTAATCCCCTGCTACTTGATCTTGAACCTTGCAGCGGTAGCAATTGCATGCCATGGCCTGTCCGAATCAGGGCCACTCTGGCCGGATAGCGCGCAGTACGCTAACGCTGGAGCGATGATTCACGACTGGCTCAAGTCGGGTGAGATCCTTCATCCCTGGGAATTTGCACAGCGCAACTACAGTCAATACCCGGCGTTCCATCTTCCCTACCATCCCCCGGTTTATCCCGGCCTGCTCGCGCTATTCTTCAGCGTTACCGGCGTATCTTACGCAGCGGGGCGTTACTTTATCGCGCTCTGTCTTGGAGCTGCAGCGTGTTTCCTGTTTGCGATTCTCAGAAGAACGGGGACAGGGTTACCGGCCGCCTTCTGCGGGGCGCTGTTGTTTGTGACGCTTCCCGAGGTCGCTTATTGGTCAAGAGACACCATGTCCGAAATTCCGGCTATGGCGCTGATTCTGGCCGGGACATCCTTGTTCTTGAAATGGCTGGAAACCGGGAATCGGTGGACTTACGTTGCCGCTTTCGCCGTTGCAGAAGCGGCCTTCCTGTCACGGCATTTAACTGCGGGAATCGTTCCCGCTTGGTTATTATTTGCCATCTTGTCTGGCAAGGCAAGGAAGTATCGATCTTGGGTTGGGGTGGCTGCTCCAGCGGCGTACTTGGCGATCAGCAGCGGGTGGGTGATATTCAGCAGGCAGTACTCGATTCACGAGAATGGTGTCGGTGGCGTGGGACCGAATCGAAATTATGCCGACGTCTTCTCCTGGGAAATAGCCAGATTCTATCTGACGCAATTGCCAACAATGCTCGGTTGGCCCGTTCTAATTCTCAGTCTCGTCGGGATGATTTACGGGTGGTATGGAAAGCGAACCCGGATTTCTTCATGGTTGTGGGTCTGTTGGTTCCTAAGTAATTTCGGACTTGTGGAAGCCGTGGGAATTTATGACGAAAGCCGCTATTTCATATTCGCGCTGCCGGCATTCGCCGCCTGGATCGCCATGCTACTGGACGGTCCGCAAGACTGGGTGTTCAGCCGATACTTAGCAGCCACGCTCGTGGCTGCATGCCTGGTTGTAAATCTGTTTCGGATCCAGGATTTTTCCAAAGGAGTAGTTGGGCATGAAGCTATCGGCCGGCAACTCTCTGCCCTGCAGGAACCGGGCAACATTCTGATTTCCTCATCCCAGCAGGCTCAATTGATTTTTGCGTATCGCTCCCATCCATCCGCAGTGCGGCGCAGTTTTGTGCGCGCCGATCGAACTCTGGTCATTCGGCCACCCGCGTACACGGACGCCCCCACCACGGTACTAGCTCATAACACCGAAGATGTGCTTCGGCTTATGGAACGAGGCCGGATCCGCTATGTTGTGAGCACAACTACCGAAGATGCTGGCGCTCAAGTGCCATCGGAGACTCGACTGCTCAAGGAAGTTCTTGGGTCAAATCCGGAGTCCTTTGCCCGGCTCGGGGAATTTGCAATTGAGCATCGAGATCGCGATTTAGTGTGGCGTGAACGACTCGAACTCTGGAAGCTAAGGGGAGCGCTCCCGGAGGGTCCGAGTGAGCTGCCGGTTGTGATACCTACTGCAGGGCTTTCAATCGATCCTGCGCGATAGGCGTGGTTCGGTGCGCTATGCGGATTCCGTCAAATCGCATCGACCGAGAGAGTTCGGCACCACCTCCAAGGCTCGGGCCTCGCAAGCTCTATCTGCTCACGGATCGCGTTGAAGATGTCGGACGCGACTCAAGTTGCGTTGGGCGGCAGTGCGTTAGAACGTTGAAAGTCGGCAAACGATTTGAGTATTCCGTCGACCAAGCTTCTAGTTTCTCGAGCCGCTTTGGTTCGGCCCGATCCGTCGGACAGTACCATGCGTACTAGTGGTGGAGGGCACAGTAGGCCGGCGGATTTTACAGTAACGATTGTATGTTTGTTGGACTCGAACAGCCATAAGCTCTACGGGGAACCACCGGAGAACACACGGGTGCGCGCTGATCGCGTGAGATCACCAAGGAGTTTTCATGACGACGATAGGTGAAGCAAGTGACTGTTACGGATAAGATCGAGAAACGACGCAACGTTCTTTGTTGCCCGCGCTGTATGTCGGCGAACATTCGCCGCTCGAAGAGACACGGTGTCTTCGACGATATTGCTCATTTTTTTGGCAGGTCTCCCTTTCGGTGTCGAAGCTGTCGCAAACGGTTTTTCGGCGCTCCGATATCAATGAAGAACGCGTTGAGACCAACGTGACGGAGATCGATCTGCGAATTGGGCCACACATCCGCCGCCTTGCGATAGAGTGGTGAGCCCATCTTCGCATCCGCGCAGCATTCGCGCGCGGTTCTTGGCTGTCGGCTCCGGGGAGAACCTCGGCATAGCGAATCTTAAGAGCCCTGTCGTATGACCATTTTGTGAGAGTCTGTCTTCAGGTCACCTTTCGTTGCTTTCCGCGAAGTCGCGCTTTGGCGGAATTCTTGGGTGCAACCGCGCCTGAAAGTGCTTACGTGAGCTGTCCCGAATGTGGAACAGGACGTGTTAAGCGGCTCGCGAAGCTCGACACGATTGACCGGCTCTCAGTGGCTCCTTGGAGTGTCTGTCAGCGGTTTCTCGGCGGTAAGCTGTATCGATGTTCCTCTTGTCGATTGCAGTTTTTTGATTGCCGAAAGCGTATATGGTCCGATGTCGCCTTAAAGGTTCCACCCGGAGAGGTGGCCCCCCGGCCTAGATGGGAATCAGGCGCGAAGCTGAACATTTGAGGACAAATGGCAAGTGGAGCTCGCTCGTGAGTGGCTAGTCGTATCGAAGGTTGCATGTGTTCCCCGCGCGCGACGGCACGTGAGTGAATTACATGCGGGCCAGCACTCTTCGGTTCGTCTCGGAACTAAAACCTAAAGTTTTCCATGCTCGATGATCTCGTCCCCCATTGGATGCACGGCGCTCAGAGGCCCGGCAAGGCTGAGTATCTCCGGGAGGTTGCTGCTCCCGTACATTCCTGCGCCTATATGCTGCAGCACGAAGATAGAATCCAACGCTGCAACCTCTGACCCGGAGCTGATGTTATTGGTCGCCCAGAAGCATGCGCAACCTGCGAACGCCTGGAAATAGCGCTCGCGTAGGGATCCGACTAACAGGAAGGCGGAGCCGATTTCACGGTCCAGTCGAATAGAAGGGACGTAGTAACAATGATCTTCGTAAAGGTGTTACGTCGCGCCGCTACATTCCAGGGCGTCCGCGATAATCTCATGACGGCTGAACCAGCATTCAATGGGCCCGCCGCTTTCGCGGCTTCCCGACCGGGTCAACCGAAGTAATGGCTTGCGCGCAATCTTTCCCTCGTTGATCTTGTCAAGGCTCTTTCTCAGCGCGTCCATAATGTTCGCCACCTTACCGCTCGCCGGGGAGAGTTTTTGAGGACCGCGTGTTGTCGGGATCGTCTCTTTGGACGTGATCAAGGCCTCAAGCTGTTCGCGATAGCGGTCTGTGAACTCCTCGGGCCTAAACGGTGCGGCAATCGCTTCGACAAATCGTTTTGCTAAATCGAGTTCCCTGGGCGTAATGTCCTGGGTCTCGGTAGCGTGTTCCTCAGATCCCCGGACTTCACTCACATAATACATCGTGTGTGCGATGAGTCCTTTCCCACCAGGTCGAATGACGACGACGTGCTGGCGGCCGTGCATAGCGACTTCCGCAAGCGCCGCGAATCCGCTCTCTTTGAGCGCGCGATAGAAAAGGCTATACGGATGATCACCGCCGTGTCCGGGGAGAATGTAGTAGGAAGTTTCCAGGAACACCGGGTCGATCTCGTCCATGTGAACGGCCCTCACCATGTCCATCGATGACGAGGTGGGCTGCCGAAGGCGGCGGAGTTCGTCGGACCGTAGAACTGCGAATTCGCCTGGCTGAACTTCATAGGCGCGCTGGAGTGCGGGGGACACGACCGGGTGATCTTCGTCGTCCGCCACGAAAGCTTGGCGTACTGGCGCAACGGCGTTCGACGCCGGCGAGTCGAGTCGGTGGTCGCGATCGTCGGCTTCGACTTCGGATTCTCGGCCACTCCCCGTACCGCCGATCGGACCATGTCGTCTGTCGGGGATTGAGGGGAATCTAGTTCCCGCACATATCGCAAAGGAATGCGATCTTTGCGCGCCGCCCGCACCAAACGCACAGGGAAGGAAACCAATCCAAAGGTTAGCTGCCCCTTCCAGACGGTATTCGCCACTTCTTACGACCGCTTCTTGTCGCCCCTGTCGCCCTGACCCTTCGGTGCAACGGTCTTCGCTTTACGTGAGCGATCGGCACTAAGTGACCGGCTCACATTGTCTTGGGATTCTGTGAATTGGCCTTGTTCGTCACGGCGCACGTAACGTTTATCACCCTTGCGCGGCTCGATCAGTTGGCGTTTGCTCGACATGGTTAAAACCTCTCCGAAGAGGTAGCAAGTCTGTTTCCATCTCAGCGCCGCTAGAAGCTCAATTTTACTTGTACACCGTCATAACGGTGGAGACGCCGCTGTTGCCCGCTGCGTCATAGGCTTTGGTCTGCAACGTATGCGCGCCCTTTGCGAGCTTCCCATTCGTGTTCCACTTCGTGGTCCACGGAGCGGCCGTGGAGGTCGAACTCAGTTTGCCGTCCACGTACAATTCCACCCTCAACACCCGAACATTGTCGGTAGCTACAACGGTGATGGAGATATTGCCTGAGACCATCGCTCCGGATGCCGGAGATGTGATTGAAATCACCGGAGGAGTGGTATCGGCTGGAGGCGCCGGCTGAGGCGCGACATTGCTGACGGTCACGGGATTGGACGCCGTGGACGCATTCCCCGCCGCATCCCGCGCAGTCGCGGAGACGGTGTGTCCTCCATTGGCCGTCGATGATGTGTTCCACGAGCAGTTGAACGGAGCGATGGTCAACGTTGCGATCGGAGTTCCATCGACGTAGCAGGTTACCGAAACCACTCCTACGTTATCCGATGCTGAGTTCTTTATCGTCACCGCTCCAGAGACAGTCGATCCAGCCGTAGGTGTGGTAATCGAAATAGTGGGCGCGGTGGCGTCCGAGGGTTGGGGAGCGCTTGAGGCGAGAGCCCGTGCAGCGTTGACCCGGCCGTACCCGAAAAACGGATCTTTACCCGTTGCGCCAAGGTCATCGGCGCTTTGCTGCAGCCGGCTGGTAAGTTGAGCAGGCGAGATTCCGGGACTGTTGGACAAGACGAGGGCGGCAACCCCGGCCACGATGGGGGCGGAGAACGAGGTTCCACACCATGCGCCATATCCTCCGCCGCGGTTTGTGGTGTAGACGCAGCCGGGCGCAGCCAGATCCACGTTGTTGCCGGTATTGGACCAGGAGTAAAGGACGTCATTGGAATCTGTAGCGCTCGTTGTGAGGACCGCGGGGTTGTCCGCGGAAGAGTCAAAGGCGGCGCTATTCCCGGCCGACACGCTGACAACTCCACCACGACTTTGAAAATAGGTGGCTGCGGAACTTACCGTGCCACTGCTTGTAACCGAATAGCTGATGTTCGCGACACGTGCGCCGTGATCTGCAGCCCAAGTCAGTCCAGCGGCGATATCAGAAGTGGTGGCCATTCCGCTAGTGTCGGAAATGCGCACCGGCATGATCCAGCAGTTCCAGCACACCGAAGCCACACCGAGTGCATTGTTAGACGCGGCAGCAGCGGTTCCTGCGACGGCAGTCCCGTGCCCGTACACATCCCGGGCATCTGAGTTGTTGTTGAAGATGTTCCACCCTGCCACCATTTTGGGAGCCAAGTCCTCATGGCTTCCGTCGACACCGGTGTCAATAATGGCGATGATCACGCTGGCCGATCCAGTGGAGATAGACCAGGCCGCGGGAGCTGAAATTCTCGGCAAGTGCCACTCCGAGGCGTACCCTGCGTCGTTGGGGACGATATCGGCGGGCGGAACGATGGCGTCGAACTCGACGAATTCCGCCTCTGGACGCTGCTTGAACGCATTGAGAAAAGCGTTTTCATTGGCGGTGGCGGGAAGTGAAACAACGTGCACCCCGGCGCCGCCGATTACTTTGTTGCTCCGCGCCCCAAGAGCCACGGCGATATTTTGGCCCTGAGCTTCGGATACACCGGGCCTAAATTTTACGAGAATGCGGCCTGGCACGCGATTCTGGGCCGACGCGAGACTCAACGTCAGTGCGGTAAGGAAAATCGTGTCAATGATTCGTCGGAGGAATGGATTTCTTTGTTGCACAGTACTGTTCTTTTCGGCAGGAATTGCTGATGTTCAAGTGAGAATCGACGCCAGGTACCGGCGCCACTAGGTTCTAGGTTGCTTTCCTATAGAAGTCCCGAGTGGAAAGATCGAGGACGCGGGAGAGTGGTGTCCGATTGACGCTGCCCACAATAAGAGGAGGGGATTCGAAGCGGTGATTTAGGTGCTAAACCTTAGTGGCTTCACTCACCATCCTGTGTAACGAAGGAATTCGATGCTGGGAATCGGCCCACTCCGAAGCTGCGGAACCCTGCGCTTCTGCAAAAGCTTTCTGTTGCCACCGAAAAAGAGGGGGGACTCCTTTCCAGCACATTGGGATCCTAAGCTTAGAATTCCACGTGGACAAGTTGTCGCG
>JADMIO011486917.1_pt1 | contig 52226 bp, 59 predicted proteins | sample 8958161 | NCBI WGS metagenome assembly JADMIO01 (sample SAMN16585339, study PRJNA669376) | soil metagenome | isolation source: Crop rotation soil | place: USA: Cullars Rotation, Alabama | collected 2011
GGTCGACGACGCGCTGCACCCGCCGCCGAAACGGCTGGAACGCCGCAGCCGCTGCCAGCGTCGACGCCGCCACGCTGACCGAGGACGAGAACCCGAGCACCGACTCGATCAGCGCGACCACGCCGATGTACACGCCGATGACAGCACCGGTGACCACGGCGTAGGACACCGTTCGGCTGACGATGCGGTCGATGTCGTAGAGCCGGTAACGCAGAACGGCGGCGGCGATGCTCGCCGGCAGCACCGAAGGGATGACGGCCCACATGATGTCGCCGGCCAGCTTGGGCGCGGTCCCGACGGCGTCGGCGACCGGCTGCACGACGACGCCGAGGATGACCGCTGTCACTACGGCGTAGAGCACGAGCTTGAGCTGCTGACGTTCGACGCCGTCGCCTCGCCGCCATCGCACCACGACGCCGGCAAGGGTGCCGGCGATCGCGGCGAAGATGAGCCCGTTGGTGATGCTGTAGACGACGTGCAGCTGCGCAGAGGAGAGCACGTGCAGCGGCGCATGGGCGGCCGGCACCGCGTCACGCGCATCCGCCTCGCTGGTGAGGTTGGCCACGCCGGCCAGGGTGAGGGCGACCAACGTCGCGGCGAGGACCGGCCGCCATCGCCGGCCGACCAGCCGACCGTCCGGGGCGAGCTGCGCAAAGACGACAAGGCCGCCGATGACCGCGATCTGCGCGACGATCGAAATGCCGGCAAGCGCGTCGATCGCGCTGCTGCCCCTGTCATCCGCGCCGGCCAGGAACGTCGCCAGCGCGCCGCTGGACAGCTGCACACCGTCCAGGAGAGCGAACGTCAAAGCGACTGCGCCGAGCGCGTTGCCGGGGACCCGGAAGACGATGAGCAGGCCGATCGCGACCCAGATGGGCAGCGAGATGGATCCTTCCAGCCACACCCCGAAGCCGTGCGGCCAGTGCCGCTGGTGATGGATCAGGACCAGCACGTCGCAGGCCACGACGAGCGCGGTGGCAATCAGTGCGACGGCAACCGCTGCGATGCGGCCGCGGTGCGGACTTGCCCAGCTCACGCGTCCACCAGCCACAGCGAGGCCTGCGCGGGCACTACCGCGGTGGCCACGGTGTCGAGCAAGTCGTGTGTGACGGCGTCCACGTCGACCTGGTCACGCAACCGCTGGGCAAACACCTCGACGGTCCGCCGAGCGTCGTACGCCGCCCGGTCGAACCTGCGGTCGATGACGCGCTGCACGCGGCGGCGGATCGGTTGGAAGGCCGCGGCCGCGGCCAAGGTCGACGCCGCGACGCCGATCGAAGACGAGAAGCCCAGCACCGACTCGATCAGCGCGACCACGCCGATGTAGACGCCGACGACCAGCCCGGTCACGACGACGTAGGACACCGTGCGGCTGACAACGCGGTCGATGTCGTAGAGCCGATAGCGCAGGACCGCGAGCCCGCACGACAGCGGCAGAGCCGTCATCGCCACTGGGACGAGGAAGTCGTCCGCGGTGGAGTTGTTGAACGACTTGGAGACCATCGACAGCGCGATGACTACGCCCAGACACGACGCACCGAGGAAGAACCACTTCAACTGCGCCCGCTGGACTCCTGTCGAGCGGCGGAAGCGCAGACCGAGCGACACCACGGAAGAGACGAGACACGCCACGATGATGATTCCGGCGACGGTGAACACCGGCGTCTGCTCGACGTCCTTGATCCCGGAGTGGATCCCGATCGGGTTCGGCACCTTGGCCTTGCCGAAGTCGACTTCGGGAGCCAGCGCCGCCATGACGACCATGGCCAGCGTCGTCACGGTGAGTACGACGACGACCGGGCGCCACCGTCGCGACGGCAGGCCGTTGGGGAACAGCAGCATCGTGTAGGCCGTCGACATGAGCAGCGTCGGATACCAGAACCACAGCTGGATCCAGGCGCTCACCATCACGATGCCGCGACACTGCCAGCCGCGCTGCAGCGCCATCGCGATGACGGCGTCGGTGACGACCCCGAGAACGGTCAGGATCCCGATGCCGAGAAACAACCAACCGAGCGCGGTGCGCGGACGGCGTGACGCGATGACCCAGCCGACCACGGCATACGCCGTGAACGGGACGACGAAGCCCTGCCGGAGCGACTCATGGCCGACGGCGCGAAAGGCGAAGCCCGCCACCATTCCGACGACGTAGAACAGCAGCGCCGCGGTCGCCAGCGTCCGCACCCAAGAGTGGCGGCGCGTCGAGGTGACGACGGCGTTGCTCATGCCACCGCGGCCTTCGTTGGTGCGACCGGCTCGAGTGACGGCGGCAGCGCATCAACACCGAACGCCTTGCGCAGCACCGACCGCGCGGCGTTGTGGCCGCACATGCCGTGTACGCCGCCTCCGGGAGGCGTAGCCGACCCGCAGAAGAACAGCGACGGGTTGGGCGTTGCGTAGTCGTTCCAGCGCACCACGGGGCGGAAGAGCATCTGCCGCAAGGTCGCCGCGCCGACGTTGATGTCGCCGCCGACGTAGTTGGGGTGCAGGTGCTGCTCATCGGCCGCCGTCATGGTCGAACGACCGACGATAAGGTCGCGGAAGCCGGGAGCGAAGCGCTCGATCTGCGCCTCGATCGCCTCGGTCATGTCGACGGTCGAATGCGCGGGCACGTGGCAGTACGCCCAGAGCACCTGCCGGCCGTCCTGCGCGCGGGTCGGGTCGATGAGACTCGGCTGCACGACGAGGGCGAAGGGTCGCTCGGGATGCCGGCCCGCCGCAACCTCCCCCTCGGCGGCCGCGACCTCATCGAAGGTGCCACCGACATGGACGGTCCCCGCGCGGCGGCAGGCTTCGTCCAGCCACGGCACCGGTCCGGAGAGTGTCCAGTCGACCTTGCACACGCCGGGTCCGTGCCGATAGCGCCGCAACGCGGCCTGGTAGCGGCCGGGCAGTCGGTCGCCGCAGATCCCCGCCACTTGCGACGGCGCGAGGTCGAACAGCACCACTCGCGACGGCGGCAGCTCGTCCAGGGAGCTCACCCACTGCCCGGTCACGATCTCGCCGCCGACCTCGGCGAGCGCCGACGTCATGACGTCGACGATCATCTGGCTGCCGCCCTCGACAACCGGCCAGCCGACACCGTGCGCCAGCAACGTGAGCAGCGCGCCGAAGGCTCCGGTCGGCAGCCGGTCGAGCGGCAGCATGGCGTGGGCCGAGACACCGGCGACCAGCGCCTTGGCCTGCGGCCCGCGAAAGCGACCGGCTACGCCCGCGGCTGACCGCAACGCGATCGGCGCGAACCGGCTGGCGCGCACGGGGTGCGACGGGATGCCGCGCAGGGGCGCGAGCGCTGCGGGCACGATGTCGTCGAGACGGTCCGCAAGTGGCTGGTAGGTCCGGGCCCATCGCCGGCCGTCCGCGCCGAGTCCGTCGGCCGTGGTCTCGATCGAGCGGTAGACCGCGCCGGCGCCACCTTGCGGAAGCGGGTGCGCGAACGCCACCTCAGGATGCAGCAGCCGGACACCACGTTCCTGCAGCCGCATCCAGCGGAAGAACGGCGACGCCGCGGCGAGCGGGTGCACGGTCGAGCACACGTCGTGACGGACGCCGGGCAGCGTCAACTCAGCGGTACGACAGCCACCGCCGGCCGTCGAGGCGCCCTCGACGACCTGCACCCGCAGCCCGGCCGCCGCCAGAGTCAGGGCGGCGGCAAGGCCATTGGGTCCGGCGCCGACGACGACTGCGTCGAAGTCGGGCATCGCTCAGTGCTTGGGCCGACGGATCAGCCGGACCGGCGCGGTGAGAACGTGCAGGACGGAGCGGATCGCCATGTTGTGCCAGACGTTGCGCCAGTTGTGCCACTGCCGCTTCTTGTCGACGCACACCAGCTTCTCGTCGATCTCGATGCCGGTGATGCCGAAGTGCGCAGCGACGTTGCGCATCGTCTGCCGCCAGAAGCGGTCCTCCATCAGGCGCATCACCGGCCAGGCCGCCTCGAACAGCGGGTCGCTCGTCCGCAGCAGGATCTGGATCCGCATCACGGTGGTCTCGTTCTCGATGTGACCCGAGAAGGTGATCCACGCCGCGAACATGTGCCCTTCCGGCGTCATGAACGTGAACGACTCGGGGTCGGCATAGAGCACGAGCACGCCGGTGTTGAGCTTGAGCCCTGCGCCGGCCTTCATCGCGATCGGGGCCACCTCACCGGGCGCGATCAGCGTCGCGCCGAAGCGGTTGCCCTTCGGCCAGAAGCTGCCGAAGTTGGCCTTCCACTCGGAGATCAGCTGCTCCGGCGTGACCATCGGCTTCAGCGGGGCGGAGTAGGTGCGCTGCCACAGCTTCCCGAAGCCCTGCTGGGGTCCGGTCACCCGACGGCCGGCGATGTTGAAGCCCATTGCGGCCTTGTCCGGGTCGACGCTCAGCCGGTCGACCTTAGGCGCCCAGTACGCCGCGTCCCGCGGCGGAGCCTGGGCGGGCACGGCGGACTCGCTCTCCTTGACCGACAGCTCGATCTCCTGGATCTCGATCGGTTGCTGCGGTTGTGTCGGTGACGACATGGTCTCCCCCGTTATTTCGCACCGACGGACGACAGCGCGGAGCTCTCGTCGTCGAAGATGGTGATGGCTTCGTCGAGGCGGGTCAGTTCGAAGATCTGCCGGTAGTGGTCGGTGAGCCCGTACGCCGCGAGCTTCTGTCGCTGCCGGTTGGCGCGGACGAGCAGCGTCACGAGCATCCCGATGCCGGAGCTGTTCATGTATTCGAGCCCGGTGAAGTTCAGGATCAGGGCTTGCGCGCCGTGTTGCTCGGTGGCTTCCTCGTAGGCCGCCGACAGCGGCTGCTCCGATGCCGCGGTGACGTCACCTCGGATGTCGATGACGGCAAGTCCGCCGATCGGCCGGACGTCCAACGCCAGCGTGGGTGTTGTCATTTCTGCACATCCCCCTCGGAGTTCGGATCAGGCGACGACGTCCGCGGCTGCGGACTCGATGTCGTCGTAGAGATGGATGAAGTCGGAGAGCCGGGTGATCGCGAAGATCTGCCGGTAGTGGTCGGTGAGTCCGCTCGCGACAACCTGCCGGCCCTCGGCGCGCGCCTTCGCGAGGACGCTCACGATCAGGGCGATGCCGGTGGAGTTGATGTAGTCGACCTGCGCGAAGTCGAGCAGGACGCACGGCGGCTGGTCCTGCACGACAGCGGCGTCGTACGCCGCACTCAGCGTTGCCGCCGCCGACCCGTCGACCTCACCACGAAGTTCGATGACGGCACAGCCGGGGAGGCTGCGGATGTCGGTTTCACACTTGCTCTGCACGTGAGCCCCCTTCCGGGTCACGAGGACGCGGCGGATAGGTCGTACGCATCTGCAACCTGACGATGTGCAGGTCGCCTTCGGTGGTGACGTCCATCGCGTCGACCATGTTTCGGATGAGGAACAAGCCCCATCCACGCGGGCTCTGCAGTCCCGCGAGCTTCATCTCGAGATCCGGCAACTCGACCGGCGCGTCCGGCGCCGGGGCGTGCGCGCCACCCTGATCAGTGATGCAGACCGCCACGCCGTCACCTGTGTCGACGACCGTGAGTTCGACGTCGACGTCGGCGCGGTTGTGGTTGCCGTGCTCGATCGCGTTCATCGTCGCCTCGGCCACCGCGGTCTTGAGCCGGTTGATCTGGTCGTCGGACAGGCCCGAGTCGGCCACGGCTTCGGCGACCCGCGCGAGGGCCAGGCGTTCGTTGCCCGGCTCGCTGGGGACGCTGAAGCGCAGCAGCTCGCGCTCGTCCGAGGCCATGGTCACGCCGACCGTCCCTCCGCGTACGCCGCGCCGGCGCGACGCTCGAGTGTGACGAGAGTGATGTCGTCTTCCTGCTCGACGCCCGGGCCGGTGAACTGCTCCAGCTCCGACAGGCACAGGTCGATCAGCCGCTCGCCGCTGACCGGGCGGCTGGCAATCTCGGCCAGGCGTGGGAAGCCGAACATCTCGCGCTTCGCGTCGTGCGCTTCGGCCAGGCCGTCGCTGTGCAGGAGCAGGCAACCGCCCGGTTCGATGACGGCCTTGCTCTCTTCGTAGCTCATCCCGGGCATCAGGCCCAGCGGCATGCCGGTCGCGCGCAGCTCCTGCACGCCTTCGGCACCGCGCAGGTAGGGCAGGTTGTGGCCGGCGTTGGCGAAGACGACGTTGCCTGTCGTCGGCTCGAGCACCATCACCAGGCACGTCACGAACATGTGGGCCGGGATGTCCTCGCACAGCAGGTCGTTGACGGCGGCGAGCACGGCACCAGGAGAGGTCAGCCGGGTCGCGTTGGAGCGCAGCAACGCGTGCGTGCTGGCCATGACCAGCGCCGCGGGCACGCCCTTGTCGGTGACGTCACCGACGACGACGAGCACCCGGCCATCCGGCAACTCGACGAAGTCGTAGAAGTCGCCGCCGACGGTGCGTGCCGGCCGGTAGAAGGCGGCGAGGCTCCACGTCGGCAGATCGGGCACGGACTTCGGCAGGAACTGCTGCTGGATCAGCTGGGCGACCTTGAGCTCCTGCTCGATCCGCTCACGCTGCCGGGCCTCGTTCTCTTGCTGGCGCACCAGTTGGCCGACGCGCATCGCCGGGGCGGCGTAGCCCGCCAGCGTGTCGAGTAGCTGCCGGTCATCGCTGGAGTAGCCGCGTTCGGACAGCCGCGGTCCCAGGTTGAGCAGGCCGATCAGCTCGCCCGAGGTGACCAGGGGCACGACGAGTACGACGCCGGCTGCGCGCATCTGCTCCAGCGCCGGCGAGTCCAGCTCCAGTGCGGTGATGTCGACCGCGCCGGTTGCGCCCTGGAAGAAGGTGAGGATCGGGTCGTTCGGCGCGATGTCGAACCCGGGCTCGGTGACGACGGTCTGCCGGCCGGCGGCCGCCTGGTCGCTTGCCTCGGCGCCACGACGCCGGACCCGGTCCCGCAGGGTCCGCCGACTGGGGGCGCGTTGCGCCGGCACCGCCCCGTCGGCGTCCGCCCCGACCGGGATGTCGTTCACCTGGAGATCAGTCGCCGTCACCTACGCCCTCCCCGTCACGCCAGTGTTGTGGCGAGCGTACGAACGGTGCGTTTGATGCGTAGCCGTTTCGCACGATTGCCTCCGCTTCTCGGTGTCTGATGGCACTCTCGCGCCTCTTCGTTCCGAAAGCGTTACGACAGCGGCCCCCTGAGGCCAATTTCGGCGGTTTCAGCGTCAAAGTTCGCCGCGGATCGTTACGGTTGTCATCGACGAGGGCCGTCCTGGGACGCCGCTGTCGGCACGAGATGGGAGTCCGGCGTGCTTCGGTTGTCTCTGCTCGGACCGCCGGCGGTCACTCGCGACAGTCTGACGGTGCACTTCGACACCCGCAAGGCGGTGGCGCTGCTGGCGGTGCTGGCGGTCGAGGCGCAGCCGCAGCCCCGCGACCGGCTAGCGGCGCTGCTCTGGCCGGAGGCAGAGCCGGCGAAGGCGCGGTCGGCGCTGCGACGCACGCTGTCGGTCACGGCCGCAGCCCTCGGCCCGGGCCTGGTCGCCGAACGGTCCGTGGTGCACCTCGGCGACGACGTGGCCTGCGACGTAACTGAGTTCCGCAGCCTGGTCGCCGCCGGTGACCGCGACAGCCTGAGCCGGGCGGTGGAGGTCTACCGCGACGAGTTTCTGTCCGGATTCCGGTTGCGCGACTCGGCGCAGTTCGACGACTGGCAGCAGTCGGTCGCGGCCGCTCTGCGCCGCCAGTTCGGCCTGGCGCTCGGCGCCCTGGTCGAGCTCGCCACCAGCGCAGGCGACCTCGACCGCGCGCTTGCTGATGCCGGCCGGTGGCTCGCGGTCGACCCGCTGCACGAGCCGGCCCACCGCGCCCTCATCCGCATCCACGCCTGGCGTGGCGACCGGTCCAGTGCGATGCGGCAATACCGCAACTGCGTCCACATCCTCGACACCGAGCTCGGCGTCGAACCCCTCGACGAGACCAAAGAGCTCTACGACGCCGTACGACGCAACCAACTGCCGGCGCCGGCCGCTGCGCCCGCCCCGGCAGCTCCCGGGCCGGTGACCGCCACCGTCGACGACCTCGTCGGCCGCGACCCGGAGCTCGGCTGGCTGCGGCAGGCCATCAGCGCACGCACGGGCGCGCGCGGTGTCATAGCGGCGGTGACCGGACCGACCGGTGTGGGCAAGACGGCGTTGCTGCGGCAGGTCGGACGGCTCGGCGCCGCTGCTGCGACAACGGTCGCGCTGCGGTGTCACCCGGAGGAGTCGGCGCTCGCCTACGGCGCGCTGCTCGAGCTGGCCCGCGGCGTGATCGCCGCGGCACCCACCGCGCTGGAGCGGCTGCCCCGGCCGGTGCGCGCCGAGCTGGCTCGGCTGGTGCCCGAAGCGGCCGAACTCGACCGTGCCGCCATCGTCGCTGACGACGCGGCTGCCGTCGCACGACTGTTCGCCGCCGTGCGCGAGCTGATCGTCGCGCCGGACTCTGCGATGACGCTTGTCATCGATGACGCCCACTGGCTCGACAGCGCCTCCAGCGACGCCCTTGCCTACGTCGTACGACGGATCGCGACCACCCCGGTCACGCTGGTGATGTCGTGGTCCAGCGACACGTTGGCGCAGCCGACCACAGCCATGCGGGCAGCCGGCGACGCAGTCGGCGACGGATATGGGGTGCACGTCCCGCTGCGCCCCTTTGACGCGCAGACACTGACCGCCATCGTCGCGGCCGACTCGCGACTGTCCTCGATCGACGTGCGACGAATGCTTGCCGACACCGGCGGCCTGCCCTCGCTGGTGCTGCCCTATCTCGGTGTCGTCCGCGACGGAGGTGATGTCGCGTCAGCGACGTCGCTCATCGCCCAAGACCTGCTCGAGCAGCGGGTGTCGCGGCTATCGCAGACGGCGCACCAAATCGTCGCTGCCGCGTCGGTGCTCACCGGCCGCTCCGACGCCGATCTGCTCCGCGAGACGAGTGGCCGCGGCGACGCCGAGACCGCCGCGGCGATCGACGAGGCGCTGCAGGCCGGGCTGCTGGTCGAGTTGCCCGGCGGCGACGGCTACGACCTGTCGCTGGAAGCGTTGCGCCACGTCGTGCTCGAGCAGATCGGCACCGCGCGGCGACGGCTGCTGCACGAGCGCGCCGCCCGAGCATTGGAGCGGCGCGCCGGTAGTCACGTCACACCCGCCGACGCCGGCGCGATCGCCCGGCACCTCAACCAGGCCGGCCGAATCGACGAGGCGGCGGCATGGCACTGGCGCGCGGCGACCGAGGCCCGCGCCCTGCATGCGCACGAACAAGCGCTCGCGGACGTGCAGGAGGCTCTGCTCTTGGGCCACCCGGCGGCGCCGGGCCGACTGGCGGAGGGCGAGATCCTCATCGCGCTCGGCCGCTACCAGGAAGCGATCTCGGCACTCGAACTCGCCGCGGCCGCCAGCGAGTCCGCGCAGCACGGCGTGCAGGTGGACCGCAGGCTCGCGGACGTCCACGGCCGGTTAGGCGACTACGCCGTCGCAGAGGCCCACATCGCAGCTGCGCTCGACCAGATCCGCGAGACCGGGCTACCCGGCGTCGCGTCACTGCTCGCCGATCATGCACTGCTCGCCTATCGGATGGGCGATCTCGACCGGGCGCATCGCGATGGCGAGCAGGCACTTGTGGCAGCCGGACATGATGACGATCCGGATGCGACCGCCAACGCGCTCAACGTGCTGGGCGTCGTGGCCGCGCGCCGGGGCCGGCTCGAGGAAGCCGAAACGGCATTCACCGGCGCTTTGCAGCACGCCGCTACAGCAACCGACGGCGGCATTGCGATCGCGGCCCTCAACAACCTCGCGCGACTGATGCAGCAGCAAGGGCGCAGCGAGGACGCCCTGCGCACGGCGCGGCGGGCTCTGGAGGAGGGGACCCGCCTCGGCGACCGACACCGCTTGGCGGCGTTGCACACCAACGTCGCCGACCTGCTGCGCGCCACGGGTCAGGACGAGGCAGCCATGGACCACCTCAAGCAGTCGGCGGCGATCTTCGCCGACCTCGACGACGCCGAGCACCGCCGGCCCGAGATCTGGACGCTTGTCGAGTGGTGAGTCGCGCCGATCACGGCTAATAGCATCAGGCGCATGCCGGTTCGTACCGTCGTAGAGCGCGGGCCGAAGGGCAAGAAGGCGGTGGCGTTCGCCGTCGACTGGCCGGGCTGGAGCCGCGGCGCGAAGACCCCCGAGCTGGCGCTGGAGACGCTTGAGTCCTACCGCGAGCGCTACCAGCCGATCGCAGCCGCGGCCGGCATGACCAAGGAGTTCGACCGTGCCGGCCGGCTCGATGTCGTCGAGGACAGGATCGGCCCCGGGTCGACCGACTTCTGGGGCATCTCGTTCGCTCCGTCGAGCCTCGAGCAGGAACCGATGGATGACGCCGAACTCGACCGCAAGATCGCGCTGCTGCGTGCGTGTTGGGAATTCTTCGACGGGGTCGCCGCGCGGGTGTCCGCCGAGATGCGCAAGGGCCCTCGTGGCGGCGGACGCGACCGCGATCAGATCGTCCGTCACACCATCCGCACCGAAAGCGAAGAGTTCGCCAAGCGATTGGGCTTGCGGATACCCGAATGCGGCGCCCTGACGCCGAAGGGTCTGCGTGACTACCGGGAGACCTACGTCGCCACCATGCGCGCGTACAACGCCGGCGAGGGCAAGCGGATGCGTTCCTGGAACCTGCCGTTTCTGATTCGCCACAGCGCATTCCATTCGATGGACCACGCATGGGAGATGCAGGACAAGGACCTCTCGACTCGTGATCGCACGGCAGCTGGCTGACGTTATTGACACGCTCGCCGGACGTGCCTTGGTCGCGTTCGACGGGCCGGACGCAGCCGGCAAGAGCACACTCGCCGATCATGTTGCCCAGCTCCTGAGCCGACGCTGCCTCAGAGCATCGATAGACGGCTTCCACCGCGCCCGCGCACTCCGCCTGCGACGCGGCAGCCTGTCGCCGACCGGCTACTACGTCGACTCCTTCGACCACACCGCACTGACCGAGCGGTTGCTGAGGCCTTTCGCGGCCGGCGCCGGCGCTGTCACAACCGCGGTCTTCGACTACCACGCGGATCAGCCCCTGCTCAGCTCGATCGAGGGCATCGCCGATGACGCCGTCCTACTCGTCGACGGCGTTTTCCTGCTGCGTCCCGTGCTCAGAGACATGTGGTCGCTGAGTATCTACCTCGATGTCCCGGACGCGGTCCTCCTCGCGCGGGCGCTGCAGCGCGACGGCGCAATGTTCGGATCGCCGGAGACGGTCCTGGAGCGCTACCACGAGCGGTACCTGCCGGCACAAGCCCTCTACCGCCAGGAGGCTGACCCGGTCGCACGGGCGAACATCGTCATCGACAACAGCGACTTCAACGCACCGACGATCAAGAAGTGGTTCTAGCGATCCGACTCTCGGCATCGTGCCTCAGGCGAAAGACGGGCCGAGCGGGGCTGATTCCAAGCGTGCGCATGTCCACGGTTGCGCCCCCAACGTCATGCCTGTAGTTCCCATACCCAGACCGGATGCCGAATGCGTCTGCGGCGGGGCCGATCGGGTTCCGGCAAGGCGCGGGTAGCGGCGATCCTTGGCGCGACCACACGCGCCCACGTGTGCTCGTCAAGGTCCCAGAGGGGGGCGTAAAGCCGGGCCTCCAGTCCGGCCGCCGCCTCGATGGGCGACACGAGCGACTCGATCGTCGCGGTCGAGGTGGCGTGCAGGCTCAGGCCGGCTGCTGCCGCCGCAGCCATCACCCGGCCGGCGTGCTCGCGGCGGGTCGGACGCAGCGCGTCCTCCAGCTCGCCGTAGATGACACCAAGGTCGTCGTCGACGTCCTCCGCCACTCCCGAAACCGCAAGGACGCGGCCGCCGGGGCGCACGACGCGGGCCGCTTCCGCCAAGGCCGCGTCGAGATCGCCCACGTGGTGGAGAACCCACACGAACAGACAGGCATCGACCGTGCTCGACCGGAGCGGCAAGGCCGCCGCGTCGGCGAGCGCCACCCGCCCCGGCATCCGCGGCAGGGCCTGGCGGAGCATCTCGACGCTGATGTCGAACCCGCACATGTGCAACCCGGATGCGGCGAGCCGGGAGCTGACGATCCCAGTGCCCGCGCCCACGTCGCAGGCCGCCCAGCCGGGCTCGAGCCACGGCAGCAACGCGTCAACCAATTGCCGGGCACGGGTTTCGCCCCCGCGAGCCTGCTCGTAGCGATCGGCGATCGGCGCGTACGACCGGGAACCGCCCGTCACTCAGAGCCAGCCGGTGCGGGCGAGTCCGGACTCGTCCGGCTCCGCGGCATGGGCGAGCTCGCCGCGGCGCACTCGCTCGAGCATCTTCTCCGTGGCGGCGACGATGTCCTCGGCGTAGTCGCGCAGTTGACGGACGTCCTCGTCGCCGGCCGCGTCAGCCGGCAGCTCGGCCTGGGCGAGCAGCCCGGGAAGGTCGCGCAACTGAGCCGCGAGAAAACCGAGCGGGTCCGAGGACAGATCCCGCTCGAACTTGCGCCGACCGGGTTCCCAGCCGCGCATCAACGGGTGATGGTGCGTGCGATCAAAGCTGCCGGGCTTGCCGTCTGCTGACTCGAGCAGGTCGAGTCGCCAGATGGGCTCACCGACCAGGATCGGACGAGCGGCGTAGATCGATCCGTCGTGCTGCTGCGCCTGGACGAACCGCACCTCGACCCGGACTCCGCGCTCGGCGCCTTCCTGTCCCGGCGCCGGATCCGGGTCGACGAAATAGATGTCGCCGAGCACAACGCCGACCCGCTCGAACGCGAACACCGACAACACGGTGCCTCCCGGAGTTGAAGCGGCGCTACATGTGGATTGTGCCGCCGCGATCGAACCGGCCGGCTACCGCCTCCGGCCTCGCTAAGGTTCAGCGCATGACGGCGCCGACGATCGACTACGTCAGCGCGTACGCCGCTTCGCAGCCGGATGCGCCGGCGATCATCGAAGGCGACCGGGTGACCAGCTGGGCGGAGTTCGAGCGACTGGCCAACAGCTGGGCCAACGCGCTCACCGCACTCGGCGTCCAGCCCGGCACGAAGATCGTCTGGTGCGGGATGAACAGCACCGAGGTCGTCGTCATCGTCGCTGCGGCGCGCAAGGCCGCTGCGGTCGCCGTACCGCTGAACTATCGGCTGACCTCCGTCGAGGCCGCTTACGTCATCGACAACTCCGACGCCACCGTCGTGCTCTTCGACGTCGAGCAGTCACCTCAGCTCGAGCCGGCGCGGGCACAGTGCGGCAAGGTGACGGCGTGGGTCGGGTTTCGCGGCGCGGCACCGTCGTGGGCGTCGTCGATGGAGGCGCTGGCGGCTGCGGCGTCTGACACTCCCCCGAGCGTGGATCTGGCCCAGGCGACTGGCGCCACGATGATCTACACCTCCGGTACGACGGGGCAGCCGAAGGGCGCACTGCGGTCGAGCACCAACCTGGAAGCCGCGATGGCGTTGTTCGGGCACATCGGCTACCAGCCGGGCGACGTCTACCTGACCACCGGCCCGCTCTACCACTCCGGACCGCTCGGGTTCATGGCGCCCGCGCAGCTGGTCGGGGGCACGGTAGTCGTACAGCGCAAGTTCGACCCGGAGGACTGGCTGCGGCTGGTCGAGCGGCATCGGGTGACAACGACGTTCTCCGCCCCGACGCCGATCCGGCGGGTGGTGGACCTGCCGTCCGAGACCATCGCGAGCTACGACACATCGTCACTCGCGCGGGTCATCGCCAATGCCGCCCCCTGGCCGTTCGAGCTCAAGCGTCGCTACGTCGATGCGCTCGGCAACACCAGTCTGTGGGAGGTCTACGGCTCGACCGAGCTGGGCGTCAACACGGTGCTGGCGCCGCCGGATCAGATGCGCAAGCCCGGCAGCTGCGGGCTGCCCGCTCCGGGCGTCGAGCTCGCCCTGTTCGACGAGGATGGCAACCGGGTGGCCGAGCCGCGGGTGCCGGGTGAGCTGTTCGTGCGCAGCGCGAGCACCTTCGACACCTACTACAAGGCGCAGGACAAGTACGACTCATCGCGGCGGGGTGACTGGCTGACGGTCGGTGACATCGCCTACTTCGACGAGGACGGCTACTACTACATCTGCGACCGCAAGAACGACATGATCATCTCCGGCGGGATGAACATCTACCCCGCGGAGATCGAAGCGGCGCTGCTAGAGCATCCCGATGTCGCGGACGTCGCTGTCTTCGGGGTTCCGTCCGATGAATGGGGCGAGGCCGTGCACGCGGTCATCGTCGAGCGCAACGGCATCACCGACGACGCACTCGCATCGTTTGCGCGCGAGCGACTGGCCAGCTACAAGGTGCCGCGGAGCTATAGCCGGCTCAACGAGATCCCGCGCACCGCGTCCGGCAAGACCCTCAAGCGTGAGTTGCGCGCGCCCTACTGGGCGACGGTCGAGCAAGAGGCCGGCACCGGCACCTGATCGAGGCGACCAGCCGTCAGCTGGTCCTGGCTGTCTGCGCACGCGGTCGAGGCACCGCGACATCGCCGGACCCGTCGCGGCCACTTCGCTTGGCTGCATACATCGCGCGGTCGGCGCGGCGAAGCAGCGCGGCGGTGTCCGTCGATGGCTGGTCGACGCTCGCCAGGGCCATGCCCGCGCTGGCCGTGAGCCCGACCGGCGTGCCCTGGTCGTCGAGCACGGTTAGGTCCCGGATCGCCGCACAGAGGCGCGCGGCGAGTTGTTGTGCTTCGCCGACCGTAGTGGTGCCGGGGCTCACCAGGACGAACTCGTCACCGCCGAACCGGCCGAAAGTGTCGGTGCTCCTGAGCATCTGCGGGACCGCACCGGCGATTGCTGCGAGCAGAGCGTCGGTGACGGCGTGGCCGCACCGGTCGTTCAGCGACTTGACGCCGTCGAGGTCGACGAAGATGACGGCGACTCCGCGCAACTGCCCGCGGTTGACGAGGGCGACTGCTTCGTCGACGGCGGCGACCACAGCTGCGCGGTTCGGGAGTCCCGTCAGCGGGTCGGTGCGCGCCATCCGCTCCAGGTCCGAGACCTTCTCGGCGAGTCGTCGTTCCCGCCGGGCCAACAGCGCGGCAGCGGTTGCCGCGACCGCGAGCCCAAGGGCGAGCAGCACGCCGAATCCGGCGAGCAGCACAGAGCGCAGGCGGGCCGCATCGGCGAACGCTTCGTTCGTGGGAAGCGACACGAACACGCCGAGATCCGTGCCGGGAATCGGTTGGTACGCCGTCAGAACCTGCTTGTGAATGTGCGGCGCGTAGGTCTGCAACACCCCGGCATGACCGGACCGCACCTGGCGCAACGCAGCGGGTGATGCGATCGGGTGGCCGATGCTGCCGGCGACCGGGCCGGCAAGGACGACCCCGGTTGCGGTGTCGACGACGCCGTAACTGCCTGACCGGCCGACGGTCACCGGGGTGATCAGGCCGGCGATCGGAAACTGCACCTCGAGCCAACGGGCCTTGTGCAGCGGTTGGATCGTGCGCTGTTCGATGTCGTTGAGCCGCAACAGAACCCCTGCCGACGAGACGCCGTTCGGATTCGTCGTCGGACCGAGCTCGAGGCTGGCACCGGCGCCGTCGAGTTGTTGACGTGCGGCCAGCCGTGCGGCGCAGCTCGAGAACGGAACGCTGCGGAGCGGGTGGCCGTTCGCGTCGAGCAGATCGATCCGGCAGAAGGGGCTGGCCAGCCGTTGCACATCGACGAGAGACCCGTCGAGAGTCGCGCCGTTGGCCAGCAGCACGAGCAAGTTCTCCGCCGTGGTCACCCGTTCGCCGTAGGAGCGGCCGGCTTGTGCCGCCATCGCGCTCGCAGTGGCGGCGTTGCCCGCAGCCGCTCGCCGGGCGACCGCATGATGAACGAGCGAATCGCCCCACCAGACGCCTACGCCGGGGAGGACCAGCGCCAGCGCGGCTATCAGCAGGAAGACACGCGCGGGCGCTCCACGCCAACGGCCAGACGACACCTACCTGACATCGGCTGCGGCAACGCCGGCGTGCATAGATCAATCACCTGTCCCGCGGACCATCTTTCCTGGCCCGCCAGGACTAGTCCGGGTCCGGCTCTTGGGCAGGAATCGCTTGACGCAGACCACGGTCCACGCCGTCAGCACTCCGTAGAAGGCCGCGAACAGCCAGTCGCCGCCAACGCTCGACACCAAGGCCACCAGCGCGAACAACGCACTGAACGCCAGCAGGAGTCCCCGCAACGCCGTCATGCGCTTAGGTTCCGGAAGCAGGTGTCGTGACACCGCCCTGTCAACACGCGCATCCAGATTTGCCGTCAGCATGCGTTGGCTCTTCCGCTCGTTCGACTTGGCCGGGACTGTGTCGACCTGCCCGGTAAACCGGTCAAGACTCTGACCCTGAGGACAGTTGGGGCTTACGGCTCGGATACCCCGACGGCTATCCGGCCAGCCGAACCACGAGGGGCGCACCGGTCTGGCGGGGAATCGCAAGTCGGATGTCAAACTGCGAGCAATCCGAGTGCGCGGCGACAAATGTGGCGACCTCGGCCATCGCGACGGCGTTGTCGCTGTCAATGGTGACGGTCACGTCGCATGGACCGCACTGGATGGTTATGCCGGGCAACATTTCGGCTCCTAGCAGCGCCAATCTCCGCTCGCTGCTGAGCCTCGTGCCAGGGTACGCCGATCTCAGCGGCCAAGAACCAGGTAGCAGAAACCCAGTACGCCGCGGTAGCTCTCGACGTACTCGAGCAGCCGACCATCGAGCCGCGCCCGCTCGGCGGCGGCCTCCGGAAGTTCGGGGTTTGCAAGCAGCCATTCCTGCGGCCCGGCCAGCCACGTGCTTTCGAACTCGTCCCACTCACGTTGGTCGGCCGTGCTCAGGTGCAGCACGCGCCATCCCGTGCTGATGACCGCGCGAACGATCTCACCGAGGGGCAGGACGTCATCGAAGATGGCGGCAGCGGCCGCGGTCGCCGGGCGCTCCCAGCAGCCGTCGCCGAAGAGCAGCCGGCCTCCCGGCTTGACGATCTCGTGCAGTCTGCGCAACGCGTTCGTCGTCCCACCCCAGGCGTGGGCGGCGCCGATGCAGATCGCGCGCTCGCACTGATTCCCCCAGCCCGCGGCGTCGCCGGCGACGAAAGTGACTCGGTCAGCCAATCCGCGTTGCTGCGCATTGTCCCGGCCGCGTTGCAGGACTTGCTCGTCGGTGTCGATGCCGATCGCGCTGGCTCCGGTGTCTTCAACGGCGCGCAGAACCAGTTCGCCCCATCCGCAACCAAGGTCGACGACAAGGTCGTCAGAGCCGACCGCGAGCCGCTGCAACAGGCGGCTTGCGTGGTCTTCGGACAACGGCGAGTTCCACCGCATCGCGGCGTACCGCTCTTCGGACAGCGGCATCCGAGGCGATCAGTCGTCGGTCGCCTGGCGCACAGCAGTCGTGTCGCCCTCGGTCAGGTCGATGACGTGGCTGGCGTTGAGGAGCGTCGTCAGGCCGTCGCGCGCCGCGGACATCTGCGCCAGGATCGCCGCCCATTGCTGCCGGAGGGCTATCACTCCCTCTTCGGCAGCGCGTCGAATCTCCACCGCGTCGCGGGCCGCGGCATCGCGCACCCCGGCGGCCTCGAACGCTGCCCTCGCGCGCATCTCCTCCGCCTCCGCCTCCGCGAGGCGCAGCATCTCGGCGACCCGCTGGCCGAGAGCGTCGAAGCTCGGCCTCCCGCGTTCGAGCTCGGCCACCGCGGCGGTCTCGCCCGCGCGCGCCGCCTGGACAGCGTCAGCGAGCTCAGCAACACGCGCAGTCAGCGCGGCGACGCGGTCATCGACCTCGCGGCGGTCGTAACCACGGAAGACCACGCGAAACGGCTGCTGCGCCGCGTGGCCCACCGCCGGCGTCGTGGCCGTGGGTTCGGGAGTGTCTGCCGGCGCGAGTGGCGCGGGTTCGGCTGTCGGCGCCGCGCCACCGGCTTCGCCGGCGTCGAGTCCAGGAACGATGCCGACCTCGTCCGTGGCATCGCCGGCGAATTCGGGACGGTCGCTCATCACCGAACGCTAACTGCGACGCACGCGGTCGAATACTGACCGTCGCGCCACAGTCCGGTCTATCTCGGCGGCGGTCAGGAGATGGAACGGCAAACGCCGCGCTGATTGCTCAGCGCGGCGTTTGCCGTTGGCGTTGGTGCAGTTGGTCAGCCGGTGATGTGCACCCAGTCGACCGACATGACCGCGGGGAAGACCGTGCTCGAGTTGGGCGGGCCACCCCAGTTGCCGCCGACCGCGAGGTTCAGCAGGACGAAGAACGGGTGGTTGAAGCTCCACACGGCGTTGGCCGGAGCGTCCGCGACCGTCGTGGTGATGTAGGGCTTGCCGTCGAGCTGGATCTGCACGGTGTCCGGCGTCCAGAGCGCGCCGAAGACGTGGTAGTCCGAGGAGATCGGCTGGTAGCCCTGGCCGGGGACGATCGCGCCGGAGGTGCCCTGCTGCTGCCAGTGGTCGCCGGTGGTGGTGGCGCCGTGGATGGTGCCGTAGACCTTGTACGGCGTGGTGCCGATGGTCTCCATGGCGTCGATCTCACCGGTGGCCGGCCAGCTGACGCTCGGGAAGTTCGAACCGAGCGCCCAGAAGGAGGGCCACAGACCGGCGCCGGCCGGGGTCTTGATGCGGGCTTCCATCTTGCCGTACTGGAAGGCGAACAGGTTCGCCGTCTTCAGCCGAGCCGAGGTGTAGCCGCGGGTGATGCCCGTCATCGGGTCGGTGTAGTTCTCCTGCCGAGCGGTGATGTTGAGGAAGCCGTTGCCGTCGAGCGAGGCGTTGTCCGGGCGGGTGGTGTAGTTCTCCAGCTCCCCGTTGCCCCAAGGACCGGTGTCGAAGCCCCACTTGGTCGGGTTGGGCGACGCGCCTGCCGGGCCGGTGAACTCGTCGTCGAAGAGCGTGCTGTCCGTCGTCGCTGCCTTGACCTCGTAGGTCTCGACGCCACTGACGAGCGGCTGTCCGGTGACCGGGGTGAAGCGCACGGTGATGGAGCCGTCCGTGACCGGGACGGTGAACAGGACGTGGTAGGCGGCGTTCTGACCGACGGCGGCGGCCACGTCGACGTTCTGGGCCACGGTGCGGCCCTCGGCCGTCACGTTGAAGACCCGCTGCCCGGCGGTCGCGCCGGCCGTCTCGGCCATGTAGAGGTCCACGGCGTAGGTGCCGGGGCCGACCACCGGGATGTTGTAGCCGGTGCCACCCTGCCGCGCGCGGTCGTAGATCGCGGAGCTCGTCGTGTTGGCGATCGTCGCGGTGGAGGGCGTGCGGAGGGTGCCGCCCACGGCGTAGGCACCGTCCGGTGACCAGGAGCGGTTGGCGACGTCGTTGACCGCGGCGGTGTCGGAGACGAAGCGCACCGGGGTGGCCAGCGAGACGGCCGGGGTGATCACCGTGGCGACACTCTGGCGGAGGGTCTTGTGACCGGCGAAAGCGAACGGCATGGGCAGCGCGAGCGTGGCGGCGCTGACCCCGGCGATCGCGGCGATCCGGGTGGTGCGGCGGGACAGTGGCATCAGAATCGGTCCTTGTTCGGAGTTCTGTTCGACACCCCAAATGGTCCGCGTTGCCCGAATTTTCCTGAATAGCGAACTAGGCCCAAATCTCGGCTAGTTCTTCGGGACTACCAGGTCGGCCGGACGGTTGAGCGGCCTCGGGCCGCGCCTCAGGTCAGTTGTTCGCCGGCCAGCCAGAGCGAGGCGTGGTCAGGCTCGAGGGTGGTGTCCACGATGGCGATCAGGTCCTGCCGGATCGTGTCCAGATCGACCCCGGCGCGCAGCTTTTCGACGAAGGCGGCGGCCGTCGCCTCCGCGCTGTATCGCGCGCGATTGAACCGGCGGTCGACGCCGCGCTGGATTCTGCGGCGGACAGGGTTGAAGACAGCGGCCGCGGTCAACGTGGAGGCGGCGACGCCCACCGCAGAGGAGAGCGCCAGAACGTGGGTGGTCAGCGCCACCATCCCGACGTAGACCCCGATCAGGATTCCTGTGACGACGGCATACGAGACGGTCCGGCTTACGATCCGGTCGAGGTCGTAGAGCCGGTAGCGCAACACAGCGACGCCGATGGCGACGGCAAGCAGGTTGGACCCCACGGTCCAATCGACGTTGTTCCAGACAGTGTCGGTCGGGATGAAGCTGCCGCAGGCGAGCGCGACGATCCAACCTGCGAGCGCATAGCCGAACAACTTCATCTGCTGTCGCTCAACCCCACGAGCCCGAAACCCGCGTCGAACAGCGTCCGCCGCGAAGATCACGAGAAACACGAGAAACAGCAGAATGACGCCGCCACTGCCGAGCGATGCGACGAAGTTGTCACCGGACAGGCCCACTGGGTTCGGGTAGGTCTTGCCGGAGCCCGCCGGGAGCTTCGGGGTCAACACGAGCGGCACGGTCAGGACGAGCAGGAGAACCCAGAACGCGCGCAGCAGGTTTCGCTGCCCGCGTCTTTCGATCCGGCCACTCGGGAACAGGGCCACGACGAGCAGACTCGTGACCAGGATCCCTTCTGCCGCGGCGTTGCTGACGACGAGAGAACTCTGCGCGAACAGTGAGGGGTGACGCGTGTCGAATCCCGCTTGTGCGATCGCAGAGCCGCCCGTGATCAAGTCCGTCGACAGGCCGAATCCGAGAAGCAACCATCCAATCGGATTCGTCGGCCGGCGACTCGCCAACACGGTGCCGACGAGAATCTCCCCGATGCCGTCGCCGAGCACACCGATGACGGCGTCCGCCACGTGGTGCCCGTTGGTGAACAGGGCGGGACGGGCCACGGCGTACGCAGTTTGTACGGCGATGCCGACGAGGAGAAGTGCACCCAGGCTCACCGCGAGTGGGGTGGACGAGCGCGCGTCGAACCAACTCGACCGGGCACCCGTCGATCGCACGGCTCGACGGTAAGGCGCTGGCGTTCCGGAATCGTTACGGTTTCACGAATTGGGAGCCCGCTGCGTTTGCTCTTCGGGATGCGCGTCGGTCATTCGGTGGTCGTACGGGGTGACTGTGCGTGATTGTCCCGATACGGTCGTCACCTTGAGCAATGGCGAGCTGGTGACGCTTAAGCGTCATCAGCCCGCCATTGCCCTCGGGAGGATCTACTGATGAAGCGCGGTCTGACTCTGCCAATCTTCGACGAACTAGCCAACCCGCGACTACTGGCCGAGCTTGCGCGAGAAGCTGAGGAGGCGGGGCTCGACGGCGTCTTTGTGTGGGACCACGTGCGATATCGCAGCCCGGTCTCGGCGGTCACCGATCCCTGGATTGCGCTGGCGGCGATCGCGTGCAACACAACTCGCATCGCGATCGGCCCGATGGTCACACCGTTGGCGCGACGCCGCCCCGTGGTGGTCGCCCGGCAGGTCGCCGCGCTGGACCATCTGTCCGCCGGCCGCATGATTCTCGGCACCGGCCTGGGCCTCGACGCCAGCGGCGGCGAGTTTGCGCCGCTGGGCGAAGAACCTGACCTCCGCGTGCGGGCGGAGATCTACGACGAAGCCCTCGTGCTGGTCCGAGCGCTTCTCAGCGGTGAGCCGGTCGACATGTCAGGAGCTCATTTCCAGGTCACCGGCGGAGCTCGGTTTCTGCCCACGCCACTGCAACCGCACCTGCCGATCTGGGTGGCCGGCCGGTGGCCACACCGCAGGCCGTTGCTGCGAGCGTCGGGTCAGGATGGCGTCTTCGTGATCGATCTGTCGCCGGCCGAACTGGCCGACGTACGCGCGTTCATCGCCGAGCACCGACCGGACGGCTTGGACCGCTTCGACATCGTGGTGCACGCTGCCGCCGGGGCGGATCCGTCCGAGTGGGAGGCAGCCGGCGCCACCTGGTGCCTGACGACCTTCGACCCGTTCGCCGTGACGGCCGACGGCGTCCGGCAGGCAATCCGCGACTGGTCCGGTGGTCGGTGAAGGACCGCCTCGGAAAGTCTGCGGGCTCCGGCGGATAGCCTCGACGCGTGCCGCACGAGGCAAGCCGTGTGTGGGCGGGGGACATGTCGGCGGCGTACGACGACTACCTCGTCCCTGCCGTCTTCCGGCCCTACGCGGACGACCTCGCCGCTCGCATCGCACGCCACCAGCCAAATGTGGTTCTCGAGCTTGCCGCGGGCACCGGCGTTCTCACCCAGGCCATCACAGCGAGTCTTCCCGGCGTACGAATCACCGCGACCGACCTCAACGTTGCGATGGTCGAGCTCGGGTCGACCAGGGTGCCGTCGGCGACGTGGCGGCAGGCCGATGCGATGCAACTCCCGTTCGACAACGCGAGCGCCGACCTCGTCGCGTGCCAGTTCGGCGTCATGTTCTTCCCGGATCGACCGGCGGCCTACAGCGAGGTCGCCCGCGTGCTCAAACCGGGCGGGCAGTTCCTGTTCAACTGCTGGGGACCGCTCGCCACGCACGAGGTCGAGGCGGCAGTGATAGCCGCCCTCGCCGAGCACTTCCCCACCGACCCGCCGAGCTTTCTTGCCCGGGTGCCGCACGGCTACCACGACAGCAAGCTCGTCGTCGCCGACCTGACCGCCGCTCGCTTCGGCGACGTACGCGTCGAGACGGTCGAACTCGATTGCACCGCGAACAGCGCCGTCGACCTTGCGCGCGGTTATTGCCACGGCACGCCACTGCGCGCGGAGATCGAGACACGCGGTGACCTCGACGTGACCACCCGCGCGGTCGCGACCGCACTGGAACGCCGGTTCGGACCAGGCCCGGTAGTCGGGCGAATGTCGGCTCTCGTCGTCAGCGCAGCCATCACCTGAGCGCGTCAGTCACCACAGCCAGCGCAGGCAGTCCCGCACTCGCCGTAACGCTCCGGACCGCTAGCAGCAGTGGGGACACTTGCCGGTCCCGCTACAAGCCCGGCATCGCTGGCGCCGGATGGCACCACGCCGCTGCACGGACCCGTCCCCGAGACAGGCCCAGCACTTCCCGCTGCCCATGCACGCAGCGCAAGACTGCGCAGACGACAGTCCGCCTTGCATGAGTCCCACCCCGAGTCGCGGCCTCGCCTACCTCCAAGATCATCCCGCCAGGCGCTGAGGTAAGGCAAGAGGGGATGCCGGGAGCGTGCGGCTGACGAGTCGGACGGTCACCAGCCCCGGGCGCATCGGCCGGCCGGTCAACTAGACGGCGTTTGCCGTGACGCCGAGTTGGCGCCACATGCCTGCCTCGTCGTACACCTCCCAGGCCTCGGCGATCCTGCCGTCCGAGATGCGGAAGATGACGATCTCGTCGACAGTGCAGGATCGGCCGGTGGGGCCGAGCCCGAGGATGGCTTCCCTGAAGGTGCCGCGGTAGGGCATGTGCGCGACGACCAGGTCAGCCTCGGCGACCAGCGCAAGCAACTCGAACTGGTAGTCGGGGAAGGCGTGCGTCCACTCGACGGCTATCGCCCTGGTGCCGGCCGGGTCGCACGGCACGACGCCGCCGCCGATGCGCAGTGCGGCCTCTTCTCCCATCAGGGTGTCGAACCGATCAAACTCCCGTGTGTTCCAGGCCTCGATGAACGATCTGACGACGGCCTTGTTGGCTTCGAGCTTCGGGTTGCGGACAGTGTCGCTGGCGGTGGACATGGTCACCTCGGGTTCGGTGATGCGGCTTCGGACGGCTCACAGATGCAGCTCGGGTCAACGAAGTTCGTGAACTTCCGGCGCCCTCGGCGCATCCTCGTGGGGTGAAGGCAGACGAGCCGTCGGACGCGGAGCTCGGCGGGCTGGCGCAGGCGGGCAACGCCGAGGCGCTTGCCGCGCTGCTCACGCGGGCGCGGCCCATGCTCTACGCGACCGCAGTCGGGCTCCTCGGTAGTCGGGCCGAGGCCGAGGATGCCGTGCAGGACGCCTGCGTCGTGGCGCTGTTGCGTCTCGACGAGGTGCGTGACCCGGGTGCGGTGAAGCCGTGGCTTCGTACCGTGATCCGCAACGTTTGCCTGATGCGGCTGCGGCAGCGACGGGACATTCCCACGGGCAACGTGGAGCCGCTCGACCAGGTGCCGGGCCCCGAGTCAATTTTCGAGCAGCACGTGCTGCGCGAGTCGGTATGGAGCGCTCTGGAGGCGTTGAGCGTCGAGGAGCGCGTCACGGTGATCCTGCGCCACTTCACCAGGTGCGCTACTTACGAGTCGATTGCGCGTGTCACCGGGGTGCCGATCGGCACGGTGCGAAGCCGCTTGAACCGGGCCCGTTCAAGGCTCGCGGAGAATCTGCTCGCTTCGGCGGCGGCCACCACCGCACTGACCCACAGGGTTCTGGAAATGGCGCGCCGAGACGCCTGGGAGGAGTTCTATCGCGAGCTGCACGAGCGACCTGTGCCTCGGACCTACCAAGACCTGTTCGCGGTGGACGTCGACGTGCGCGACTCAACCGGGCAATGGCACGGGGTCTCGGCCTGGTCGGCGGAGGAGCGCGGCGCTGTCGCCCTCGGGGTGCGTGCCACGGTCGTCGATGTTGTGGCCAGCCCCGATCTGACCGTTGTCGAGATCGACTTCAGCAACCCGAACCAGTGGCCCGACCACTGCCCGCCCCACGCCACCTTCGTGCACCGCCTCAGGGACGGCCGATCCGCCTCACTGCGGATCCACTACCCATGCGACGACCGGGCGCCGTCCGACTCGGGCAGCCTTTGACTGGCCGGGCGTGTCACGATGCCCGCATGAGCGCACACGAGCTGGTGATCCGCGGCGGCACGCTCGTCGATGGCAACGGCGGTGAGCCGGTCGTCGCCGACGTCGCTGTCGACGACGGCCTCATCACTGCGGTCGGATCCGACGTCGGCAGCGGCCGGCGCGAGCTCGACGCCGACGGCGCCGTCGTGGCGCCGGGGTTCGTCGACATCCACACCCACTACGACGGCCAGGCCACATGGGACGAGCGCCTGCTGCCCTCGGCCTGGCATGGGGTCACGACCGTCGTGATGGGCAACTGCGGGGTCGGCTTCGCACCGGTCGTGCCGGAACACCAGCAGCGCCTCATCGACCTGATGGAGGGCATCGAGGACATCCCCGGCACAGCCCTGCACGAGGGGCTGAGCTGGGAGTGGCTGAGCTTCGACGACTACCTGACGGAGCTCGAGCGTCGCCCGCACGACATCGACTTCGCCACCCAGGTGCCGCATGCGGCGCTGCGCGTGCACGTCATGGGAGAGCGCGCCGAGTCCGGCCGCGCAGCCACCGGCGACGACATCGCAGCCATGGCGAAGCTCGCGCGTGCCGGGGTCGAGGCCGGTGCGCTGGGCTTCACCACGTCGCGGACGTTGAACCACCGCAGCGTCACCGGCGAGCTGACGCCGTCGTACGACGCCGGAACCGACGAGCTCGCGGGCATCGCGGCCGAGCTGGGCGCTGCCGACAAGGGCGTTCTGCAGCTCGTCACCGACTTCGTCGACGTGGACGTCGACTTCGACGTGATGCTGGCCATGATGCGCGCATCGGGTCGCCCGCTGTCTGTCTCGCTCGCGCAGTCGCCGCTCGCGCCGCAGACCTACCTCGAGGTGCTACGACGAATCGCGGAGGCCAACGCCGAGGGGCTGCAGATGCGGGCGCAGGTCGCCTCGCGCGGTGTTGGGCTGCTGATGGGCCTGCCGTGCACGCTGCACCCGTTCATGACGAACCCGGTCTGGCGGCGAGTCGAGGGGATGCCGATCCGCGAGCAGGTGGAGGCGATGCGCGACCCGTCGTTCAAGGAGCAGGTGCTGGCCGCGCAGACGAAGGAGAAGAACGCGAACCTGATCGGCGGCCGGCTGATCGACAAGTACCACGTCATGTTCGAGATGACGGATCCGCCGAATTATGAGCCCGATGCTTCCGAGTCTGTCGCGGCGCGCGCTGCGCGCGAAGGTCGCACCCCCGAGGACCTCGTCTACGACCTCATGCTCGCGGACGGCGGGCAAGCGATGCTCTACGTCACGAGCCTCAACTACGCCGACGGCAACCTCGACGCGGTGCACACGATGCTGACGGACCCGCACACCGTGCCCGGGTTGTCAGACGGCGGGGCGCACGTCGGGACGATCTGCGACGTGTCGTTCCCCACCACGCTGCTGGAGCACTGGACCCGTGACCGCGACCGCGGCCGCATCCCGCTGCAGTTCGTCGTGCAGCGGCAGGCTCGGGACACAGCGCGCGCCGTCGGGCTGCTCGACCGCGGCGTGATCGCGCCGGGCTACAAGGCCGACCTCAACGTCATCGACATGGACCGGGTGCGGCTGCGCCGGCCGGAGATGCGTTTCGACTTGCCCGGCGGGGGCCGGCGGCTGCTCCAGCGCGCCGACGGCTACCTGCACACATTCGTCAGCGGTGTCGAGATCTACCGCGACGGCGAGCCGACCGACGACCTGCCCGGACGCCTCGTGCGCGGTGCACAGCCGGCTCCATCGTCCGCAGCGTGACGCGTCGATGGTGGCGAGCTGGCGGCTGACCGCCATCTGAACACACTGACGTGTGTTGGGATGGCGGTGATCATGGTCCAGGTGATCTGAGCGGCCGCGTGGTGACTTTTTGCTGGCTCCTACGCCGCACCGACATGCGCCTCGGAGGTTGAGCCGGGGTCACGCGACTGGCGCGCTCGCTGCCGAACACGGTGGGGCTTCCGGGCATAGAACTCGCTGGGGCATCCTGACGACCCAACACGGCTAGCGGGGACACATGCACCTGCACGATGCGCAGTCGGTCGCTGCCTGGGCCCAGCTCGGAGCGGCGGCATTTGCGATCTTCGCCATCGGCGCATTCCACGACGCGCCCGCCCCTTCGCGCTGACGGCGGTCACTCACCGCGACCTACCTAGGGACCTCGTCACACTCGGTTGCCGGACTAGTCAGGTTTTAGGAGGTCGCGTACCCATACGCCCGATATCGGCGGTCTTCGCGCTGTTCCACGCTGTTTTCAATTGAGTCCGACTTGTTGGAAGGCGCGCCGGTTATGACCATGATCGAGACACCGCAGACCCCACCGCAGGACGCTGCTAGCCCCCAGGCGGTGGGTCCTCGCCGCTGGTACAAGCAGAAGCGCTACGTGATCCCGGCTGCGGTCCTCACGTTGTTCGGCGTGGTGGGCGCACTGAATGGCTCCCACAAGACCGCGGACTCAGCTTCTCTGTCGACTTCGTCCGCACCGCAGCAAGTGCAGCCCTCCCGCCCGACGTCTTCGGCGCCCAGTGCTGCGCAGGTCGCCGCCGCCAAGGCCGCAGCTGCCAAGGCCGCCGCCGCGCAGGCGGCTGCTGCTAAGGCCGCCGCCAAGGCCGCAGCTGCCAAGGCCGCAGCTGCCAAGGCCGCAGCTGCCAAGGCTGCCGCTGCGAAGGCTGCCGCTGCGAAGGCTGCCGCTGCCAGGGCTGCCGCTGCCAGGGCTGCCGCTGCGAGGGCTGCCGCTGGCACGGTGTCTGAGCAGGAAGCGGCTTCGAAGGCGGCTGACTACCTCTCGATGGACTCCTTCTCCCGCTCTGGCCTGATCAAGCAGCTTGAGTTCGAAGGGTTCTCTGCGTCCGACGCCACCTGGGGCGTCGACAAGCAGCACGCCAACTGGGACGCGCAGGCGGCCGCGAAGGCGAAGGACTACCTCTCGATGGACTCCTTCTCGCGCTCTGGCCTGATTGGCCAACTCGAGTTCGAGGGGTTCTCCCCCTCCCAGGCGAGTTACGGCGCTGACGCAGTCGGGCTGTAGACCTCGTAATCGCCAGCGACGCCGCGCGAGTAGTGCGGCTACACCTCGAGGCCGGGCGCCGCTTGTCAGCGCCCGGCTTCGAGGTGCTCGCCGCGATGCGAGAGAACTTCTCTGCCAGGAGCGCAAGCCGGCGAGCTGTAAGTGCCGATCACCTGCACGATTCCCGGCGGGTTACTGGGCCATTTATGAGGCATCATCCGCCGAAGCCGCCTCGAGCCAGCGGTCATCAGTAGTGACCAAGGTGCTCGTTGTCCTTCCAGATGCCATCACCGGGCATGTCGAGCCGATCCGTCATCGGACGACGCCACTCAGGCGTCTCTGTCGGCTCACCCCAGTAGTCGGTGACTCGTACTGCTTCGCCTCCCACTAGCTCACCGATCGTGACGTTTCGGTAGAGCCGCCCGTCGCCATAGTTGCAGGTCCACTCGACGACCACCGTGTCATCAAGACGCAGCCGCCGCCCCACCTCAAGCGTGAGCTCAGGGAAGTTGCCCTCCACGTCGGCAATCAGGTCGCGCGTCCGCACCACCTCATTCATCTGTGGCCACTGGCGGATGACATTCGCGGCCAACGGCACGTCCAGGATGTATGCGACTCGCGTCGCGCCGTTGGAGTTGTCTGCAGCTTTGTCCGCTGTGTTCACTGACACTCCCTCCCTGCCTGCGTGACCGACGGCTGCGAGGACTCCCCGCAGAGCGCTGATCGGCACCAGACCACCACTTGACCACGACTGCGCCCATATAGCGAGAAAGGTGGCGCCAGTTCTGCGAGGTGAAGGCGTCGATCATGGGCTGGTTCGTAGCGGCGGTGTCGCAGTAGACGCGCCACACTCCGTGTCTGAGCAGGATGCTCGCGCCTTGTGTCAGCAGCAGGCCTCCGATGCCGCGGCCACGGAATGGTGGGCGCACACCCAGGTGGTAGATGGTGCCTTCGTCTTCGAGTGGACGGGTTCTCTGGCGGTAGACGACCGGCAGGACGCAGCCTGCAACTTCGCCGTCGATGGTTAGTACCTGCCACCAATCTGAGTCCCACCGGAAGTCCTGATCCGCCATGTCGAGGAGACGGGTGGCGGCACCTTCCGCGCCATGTTGCTCAACAGCAGCGCGATCTGCTGGATCGAGTGATTTCGTAAGGGCCTCGCCGAGAATCGTCACGAGGTCAGACCGGTGCGCTGTGCGCCAGGCTGCGCCGGGTGGCAAGTTCACGGCGGGTGGCAGCGCTGCGCCGTCAAGCTCGTAGATCACTTTCGAGTACGTCACCGCCAACCATCGTCGCACTGTGGACGGCGCGGCTGATTCTCCCTCTGCATTCCTAAGCCATCACCCGGCCCAGGGGCTGGCCGGACATGAAGAGGGCCGTCGGCCGCCCGATTTGCCGTCGGCTAGGTGCCGCTACGCGAGGATGCGTGGCAACAGGCCAATCAGGGTGAAGATCGCCGCCAGTGCGACGCACCTAACGCCGTTTTCCAGCGCGAGCGACCGCCCTGACTGTCCCTCACGCACGATCATGGGCGGGGCTGACTTGTGAATGCGGCGGTTGGTTCCGACCAGCGGGATGATCCAGCCTGTCGCGTACCAGATCGGGTCGCGTTGGCCCGCAGGCGTGACCGCGATGCCCAGCGCCAGCAGTCCCGCAATGAGTACGGCCTGACCGGAAAGGCGAACGACGAAGTATCCGGGGCTGCTCCGCCGCTCCCAGTAGGCCCAATCCCGGTACCTAGATGCGAGCCGCCACCAGCCCACCCAATAGAGCCATCGCTGCAAGAGCGGAGGCCGAACGGCGGGCGGCGGGACCTTGAAGTCGGCCAACTGTTGACGCTGGCGAGCGACCTCCGGGGCGATGTCGTGCCCGTAGTCGGCGATCTGACCCGCCAACCCACGCAGATCGTCATCGGTCACAGGGACAAGCGTGCAGCCCGCACGGTGGGTGAACAAGGAAGGTTCAGCAGCTGGTCCAGCGCCGCGACCGCCCGGATAGTCGCGATGAAGGTGCCGCTAGGCACTTATGGAACGTGGTTCCGATCGAGCAACGGTCCCCATCCGACCGTCTGCTCCCGCAGTGGGTGCCTGAACGCGAGCAGCCGTTCCGCACGTCGGTGGTACTCGTCCTCCGGCAGAAGTTCGAGGGAGGCCGGTCTGACGCACTCGGCGCCCTTCGCCACGTAGTCGACGACGACCGTCCCGTCTGGGTCGCCAACGTCAACGATTCGCCCAGGGTGCCCTGCCCAGAGCGGGACCTCGTCGGAACCGGCGTCCGGCCCCGTGTACGCAACAGGGTCACCGGGCCGCAACCGTGGCGAGGGCACACACGGAGTATCGGGCCTTGCCGCTGCTGTCCGATTAGAAGTGCCGATCCACGGCATCATCTACGGATGCCGCGCGACCCGTTTTCCGCCTTCTTGGAGTATCGCCGCCGGTACATCCGCGACCGGTGGTGGCTCGCGGGAGGCGCTCTCGTCACTTTGGGCGGGGTCTTGATCGCCGCTGTCTCAGCCACGGGCTGGATCGTGCTCGTCCTGGGTCTCGCGGTAGTCGTATACGGCGGGACAGCCGGCAGGAACGGCGCCGAATAGGTGATCGCTCGCGGGCGCCGAAGCATTATGGATGCCAAAGTTCGGTTGATGGAAGGCGGCGCACGGCGTGGCTGAGTGGGGCGTGAAGCTGCCCGAGCCGTTGGCCGAGGCGTTGTGCGCGTTCGACGTGGAAGAAGATTGGCGCGAGTTGTCGGATGCACAGCGAGCAGAGGTGTTGGACTGGCTCGGCAAGTCGTCGGATGAACCGGCGCGGCGTGCACGGCTGGTGGCGCAGCGGCTGGACGCGGGCCGTCCGGTTGACCGCGCCAACCTTCAGAAGCTGTGGTCCTCGTGGCAGCACGTAACTCGGCTCACGGCCGTCGCTCCAGTCGAGGCCGACGGCGGCACAATCGTCGCTGCCTCGTCGGATCCGCTGCAGGCGGAACTGCCGGCCCACTCCGTGGCAGCGCAGACCTGGGACGAACTAAACGAGGAGGAGACAGGCAAGCTGCGCGCGTACGTGGACCGGCCGCGCAGTTCGCACGGCAAACGCGCCCGAGCACGCGAGGTTCGTCAGGCGCTCACGCTCGGAGTGGACGGGGCTAGGCGCTGGCTCACGTTCTTTTCAAGCGCCGACGCGTTGCGCGTCTTCGAGCAAGCGGAATGGGGGCCCTTCGAGCCCGCGGGAATGCCAGCGCCTCGCGTCCGCGACAAACCCAGATCGATACCTCGGCCGGAGATCCACGACGCGTGCGAAGGTGCACCGACCGGTATCCGGGTCGAGCTGCAGCGCGACCTCGACCGGGACCCGAAACCGCGCTGGCTTGTCCTGCTGCTCAACATCTTCTTGGCCGGCTTCGGCACCGGAGATCCTCCCGAGTACATCTACTGCGCCCGCGTCGTTACCGGACGCTTCAGTCGCGTTCTCTACCAGAGCGACTGGACCTACCTCTACGACAATGCGCGTAAGGAAGTGGACGAGCTCACCCAACTCGTGAGCGAACACGAAGCCAGCGAAGTCGAGAACCTCCTTCGCACACGGCACGAGCAGCGGGTCTAGCGCGCCCGAGTTGTCGTCGTGCATGTGCCGCTAACCCCTGCGCAGGCCGACGCGCCGCGCCTACTGTCAGTGGTAGCCGCGCCGGTTCAACGTGTTCGTGGGAATGGAACGTCGCATCAACGATGCGATAGCCGTTAGGCATGAGCCGGTTCGAGTCCGGTAGTCCGGCGCGGCCTCAAAGTCATGTCGTGCCGCTATCGGCCGCCGAGATGAACCGGGTCACCCAGAATGGTCGAGTGGCAACCTGGGATCCGCCTCGGACCGATCGGAGGCCTCGCGAAGAGGATGACGGCCCGGAACTGCCACGCTGGGCAGTTCGACGGTGGCGTGAATGGAGCGGCGGCGCGCTGCTTCTGCTCGTCTTCGTTGCAGCAAAGGCGCGAGGCTGGTGGGCGCTTCCCGGAGGGATCGGTGTAGGAGGCTTGATCGTTGGTCTCGAAGTTCGGCGACTTCGTCGCATGACAAGGCCCATCCGGATCTCAGTGTCACCGCCGTCACCGATGCCGCAACCCGAAGAGCCGGGTGTGGATGAGGGAGACATCATCGCCGTCCAGCCACAAGCGTCCCGCCAAACCGACGAGCGATAGGTGCCGTTCTAGTGCAGGTGCGAGCGCCCGGCCCCCTTGTGTGACCATACGGTGATGCGGACGCGGGGAGGGGCTCTGACCTCGGCGGTAATCGGCTTCGCGTCGCTGACGGCCGCAGCGTCAGCCTGCACTTCGTCCACGGCTGCGCATAGCCGCTCCGGGTTGCACGCGCCTTTGAAGTCGCCAGCACTCTCGGCGGGGTCAGAATCCCTCCGCGTGGTTGGGGTGCATACCGAGCGTCTGGGACGGTCCTCGCCCCTGAACTGGGGCGCGTACGCGATTGTGTTGTCTGCTTCGCAGGTCGGAGTCCCCCTGACCGGTGGTGGCTGTCCCCCTGAGGTCACCGCCGTTGACCGCGAGGACAGCACGCTGGACATCGTGGTCAAGCCGGAACGACCAACGCCGCGCCACGTCTGCACCGACCAGTCGCTTCGGTACGAGATGACCATCGATCTCGATCAGCCGGCGTTCGCGACCACCAGTTCGAGCGCGCTCACGAAGGTCCGATTGCGTGAGGGCGGAGCCCGCACCACCCTCGCTCTCGCCCGTGGCTGAGGGTCAGATCCCGCTAGAGGCTGGATGGTGGCGTCCCGCTGAAGGGTGTGCCGAATGTAGCTGCCGTTCCAGAACGATGCGCGGATAAGAGATCCTTAGATCGTGGTGCGGGCGCTGCGCATGTGGCTCGCCGCCACAGTCATGGCGATGGTCGCTGCTGTCTGTGCGGCCTGCCAGACGCACGCGGCTCCGATCCGTCTATCCGCCTTACGTGGAACGGCGCTGGACGGCACCGCTGTCGGCTACCAGCAGGCGAGCGCCCGAGTCCTGGTGCTGAACTTCTTCGGCACCTGGTGCCCCCCGTGCCAGGCGGAGGAGGACGGCTTCGCCACCCTGGCAGACACCTACCGGCGCGACGGCGTAGTCTTCGTCGGCATCGCCGAGCGGGAAAACAGCCGTGTCAACGTCCGTACGTTCCTTGCCATGCACCACGCCCACTATCCGGTCCTCTACGACGAGGACGCGCAACTGGAACTACGCCTCGCGCCGCAGGTCGCCATCCCCACGACTCTGATCTTCCGTTCTGGGCGCCTGTTGGAACGGCTGTACGGCAGCGTCGATTACACCGAACTGCGCGACAAGATCACCTCTGCGCTGCCCAGCTAGCTTACGGCCGACGAGTGCAGTCGGGCCGCAGGCTCGGTGGGACGAAGGCGGTCGCCGGAGCGTGGTGTATGTGCCGCTCTCACTCAAACGATCGACGACACTGGACGGGTGCGACGGGCGACCAAGCGAGCGTGGGGCGGCTACGTCCCACTGATCTGCCTGTGTGCTGGCGCGGGGGCAGGCGGCTTACTGGCCGATGCCGTCGGCGCGGGTGAGACGCCCATCGCGATCGTCGGTGCTGTGGTGGGCTACCTCGTCTCCGGATCGATCCTTCGGCGCATCTATTCCGACGACGAGTAGGTGCCGCTTCGCTGCAAGCGGTAGGAACGACCGGTGCGCTTCGGTCCCGGCGTTACGCGGTTCGCCAGTGCCCGTCGTGGCCTCGCGGCAGTGGTGCTTCAGGATGGTGAATGTGCCAGAGCGCTCCCCGTCGGCATTCGACCCCAAGGCGTTTGAGGGGACGGCTGAGTACTACGCGGCCGGGCGGCCGCCGTACTCGGCGCAGCTTGCGGACACACTGGCCCGAGAACTGTCTCTCGATGGCACCGGTCGGCTGCTCGATGTCGGCTGCGGACCCGGGGTTCTAGAGCTCGACCTGGCTCGGTTGTTCGAGCACGTGACGGCCGTTGATCCAGAGGTCGGCATGTTGCAGGTCGGCGAACGTCGTTGCCAACAGGCCGGAATCGCCAACGTGCGCTGGCTGCAGGGCACCGCCGAGGACATCGCGGTCTTGAACACCGGACCGTGGCGAGTGGTCACGTTCGGACAGTCGTTCCATCGAGTGCGCCAGTTCGAAGTCGCCGAGAGCGTGCACGACCAACTCTTGCCCGCCGGTTCGCTGGTCTTGATATCGCACAATGCTGACGACGGCCGTACGCGGCCCACCAATCCGGGCTACCCGGAGATCCCCCACGCCGCTGTGCGGGAGCTCATACTCGACTACCTCGGTGACGGCACGCGCCAATACCTCGCAATGTGGGACGAGGGACTCCCCGAGCGCTTTCAGGAAACCCTGTCGAAGACTCGATTCGGCGGCTCGCGCACCGTCTACGCGCCAGGGCGCCCTGACCTGATCGCAGACATCGACGCCGTCGTCGCGAACGTCTTCTCGTTGTCGTACGCCGCGCCCCGCTGGTTCGGAAGCCGCCGCGCCGACTTTGAGTCCGATCTACGTCACCTGCTTCACGAACATTCGCCAGACGGTCTCTTCTGGGACTGGCCCGGTGACACCGAACTCGTGATAGCGACAAAGAGCTAGCCGGTCAGCCGGTTGCCGAGCGTCCAACTTGTCACAGTGAAGGTGCCGTTCTCGATCACGGCGACTCTCCCTGGGAGAGTGCTGAGGCGGACAACCACTGTCGGGCGTCATGCGTCGAAGTACGTGTCGTCGAACGGGGGATTGCGGTGACGAGCAGAGGCACGCAGCCACAGGGCTTTGTCAGCCGGGTTGGTGCGCTCGCGGTCGGAATGACGGTGTTGGCCGTCGTTGTCGCGCCGTTGTCAGCAGCCTCCTCGCCAACCCGTGGGGCGACCTTCGCGCCGCGGCAGGGTCCTGTGGGCTCGGTGATAACGGTGTCGGCACAGCTGAACCCGTCCGACCGCCGGACGCTCAGCCACGTCAACTACTTGACCGCGTACATCGCGGAGGGTCACCCGCACGCTGGACTGGAAACGGTGCTACATGGCCAATTGACGATCGCGACGGACGGCGCGATGCGACTGACCGTACGGGTGCCGCTTCACGCCGACTGGCGGCCCAACCCGATGTCAGGCAGCGCCGACCGGCTCGCCGAGACGCCCGCCCCAACTGTGCTGGAGTTGGCTTGGCCGTGTCGGGCGTGCGGACTCGGCGCCTTCCATCTGACCGCTGCGACCCTGCCCTTCACCGGTCACAACGAGCGAACGATGCTCGAGCTCGCGGTGGTACTCCTAGCAACCGGCGGCGCAGCCATCGCCATCGGTACTCGGCGTCCATCTCGCACAAGTCGCTAGCACGCGGTCAATGCGTGCCGGTCAATGCGGGCCGGAATTGCCGTAGTGGATGTGCCGATAGCCCCGTTTCCTTGATCTACGCTTGCGAGGTGCGTCGGCCAGTGGTGATCGTGGTGGTGATCCTCACGGCGATAGCCCTGTTCGGCGTGGCAGCCGCTTTCTATGCCGCCGACATCCACAAGACGGGTTGCCTCACTAGGTCGGGCCTCTGCGACCACAAGTGACGCCGACCGCGACGGTCTAGGGCGACGATGCAGAAGATGTGTCGTTCCACGACAACCGATACTCTTCTGATTCGATCGTGATGTGCGTCGCTTTCGACCCGCCCTTGATGCCGCCGGGCTCGCTCCCTGGTGCAAACGGGCGTTAGGCAGTCCGCCGCGTCGAGTGCTGTTCGAGTCCGGGTATCTGTCGCAGGTCCTAGGGGTCGAACTCGATGATGGCCGTCGGGTGGTCGTGAAGGTGCGCCCGTGGGCGGACCGGCTCGTCGCATGCGCTGGGGTGCACGCTGCGCTGTTCGACGCGGGTTTTCCTTGCCCGCAGCTGGTCACCGGCTTGGACCGGCTCCACGAATGGGCCGTCTCGGCCGAAGCGCTCGTCGGTGACTACGACCGGTTGGCGCCCGCGGAGGGAGCAGCTGGGTTGTTCGCCGAAGCTCTGGCTCACCTTGTCGATGTCGCACGGTTGGCGCCAATTGACACCACGACGCTTCGTCCGTCGCCGCCGTGGGCTGACTGGGACGATCCAAGCCGTCGCGACCTGTGGCCAGAACCTGACGATCGCCCAGTGGATCTCAACCGACTTCCGGAAACCTGGGTGGACGCTGTCGCGGGAACCGTCCGTGAGTGGCTACTGCGATCCCCGGCGACGGCCGTAGTCGGTCATCTCGACTGGTACTCCGCCAACGTGGGTTGGCGAGACCGCCGCCTTGTCGCGGTCTTCGACTGGGACAGCGTCGGCGCGCAGCCGGAGCCTGCGATCGCGGGGCTAGCCGCGGCAGTGTGGCCGACCACCGACGATCCGGGCGAAGGGGCGACAGTTGAGCAGTCGCGTCAGTTCCTCGCCGCCTACGCCACCCAGCGGTCCTGGGCGGATAGCGACCTGGCCACGGCCTGGGCCGCGGGTCTGTGGGTGCGATGCTTCGACGCCAAGAAGGCCGCAGCCATCGGCGCCGACCCGGAAACCGTCATCACGAAGTCGGAAGCGCGTCAACGGCTGCGATTGGCTGGGCTCCAAAACGACCTGTAGGTGCCGCTCCTGGACATTGACGGGCTAGGCGTACCTACCTGTGCCCTCCGGCGCATCGGGGTCGGCCCAATCGAGACCATCGGTTCCTGCTCGGTCCAGTAGGCCACTGTTCCGGGCGAAGGTGGGCATCAGTAGTTCCAAGGCGCTGTTTCCGTAGAGGGCAACGGGCATCCCGACTCGCTGTTCGATCGGCGAGGCGCCAGTCTCGGGGGTCGGAGGCCAAGGACAGTCAGCGCGTGCACCGTCGAGCAGGCGTCGGGCAAGTCGTGTGCGCGCCGGGGTGAAGCCCCGGATTGGCACCAGCGGCCGCACGAGTCCGAGCTGGCGGGCTCGTCGCCGGAGGTCGTTCAGCGCGGAGTCCACTGTTGGCCGGGCCATGAGTGCGCCCGGAGACACGAACCCGTGGATGGCGCCCCAGACCTGGCGCTCGAAAATGTGGGGAGGTGGGCCAATGGCGTCGGTGCGTCGGACCGAACCACTCTTGCCGGCGACGACCAGGCCCCGTGCGTGCAGGACCGCGAGGATCGCTGCCGTCGCGGCGAATCTCCCGTCGCGGATGTAGCCCACGACCGCATAGTCAGGCTCAAAGAGAGCCGAGTCGGTCCTGCTACGGGGCACGCCACATCATCCCCATCGGAGACGTGCAGCGCGGACGGCGCGCCCGCTTTGCCGTGGTGGATGTGCCGCTCTCGTCGCTTCGTCAGGTAGCTACGACTGCTGCGTCTGACCCACGCGTTACTTCTTCCTGTACATGTGGTCGACCACCGCGGTTACCAAGCCGGTAGCCGCGACGGTAACGAAGATGGTGATCAGTTGTCTGTATAGCCCCCCTCGCTGCCCTCTCTCCATGAACTTCACGGCCTGGGCGACAGACACGCGTATCTCCCACAGCGGTCTCTCCATAGAGATGTCTGGCGCGTGCCCCATCGCCGGCAATTCAGGTGTCTCATCCGGCACGGTCCTCAGCCCGAGAATCAGAACCAACAGCGCACCGAGGGCGCCAGCGACCGCAAGACCGATGGCGACGTAGATCGGCGTGTCGCTCAGACCACCTCCCAGGTCGATGTTGGTGCTGCCAGGTGCCCCCGGCGGTGCAGTCCCTTGAAGGCTTGAGATGGTCTGCTGGGCGTTGAGCAAACCGGTTGCCACGTCAAAATGACTGTCGATATGGGCGCCGGAGTTGGGGTGCGCTACATCTCGCCGTTCCCTAGCTGCCGCAGAGGTGACGGTCGTCAACTGATGTTCCAATTGCGCGTGCAGGTCGCGGTCGCCGTCCGGCGGCGTGACCGCGATTAGGCGTTTGGCGAGTTGGGCCTGGCTGATCGCCTCGAGCGCGTGTACACAGGTGCTCGTGTGCAGCGGCAAGATTCGCAACGAGTCCAGCGGCGAGCCACAACTCGTGTCGTGCTGCTGGTACAGCTGGTTCACCATGCCATCAAGTGCGACCAGAGCGCCGAAGTACCGGTCGTTCGCCGAGGTCTTCGGCGCGACATAGGTGGAAGGCGACGGCGAGCCGGAGGCCGACGCCGTGGCGTGCGGGAGCCAGAAAACGAGAAGCATTACTGGAGCCAGGGTGCTGAGCCGGACGGTTCTCCTCACGTCTCCACAATTCGGTGACGCCGAGCCAACTCCTCCGAGATCGCGACTTCTCCGAGTCCAACGTGTCGCCGCGAAGTGCCGTTACCACGCATGGGTACTGCTTGACTGGACTCGTGGTCCGGGTCGGCGTTCGTGATGTTCCGCGAGCCGCATGGGCAGGTGTCGCGCTCGCGCTCGCTACGGCTGCAATGTCAACGGCGTTGGTAGTCGCGCCATACGTGATCGCCGGCTCGACCTGGACGCTTCGACATGTCACGTGGACGCCGGTCCTCCCGGTGCTCTTGTTCGGTTCGGCGGCGAGGGTGTGGTTCGAACGCCGCTACGGCACTCGTGCAGAGATGGAGCGGGGGTCGGAACCGACGGTGTCGGCCCGCCTCGCACTGCTTCTCGTACTCCTGCTGGGATGGGCTGCCTGCGCCGCCCTGATCGTGGCCGTGGGGGCACGTGCGGGCGTCGTGTAGGTGCCGATACTCACCTGACACGGTTCACGGGTGGCACCTACCCTCGAACTCGCCGCGCCGGGCAAAGCGACGTGGGAGAGGTTTCGGCCAACCTTCGGGTTGCGCGGACTTTAGGAACGGCCGTTCCTCGGCCTGAGCCGGTTCGAGTCCGGTAGCCCGGTGCGGTCCTGAACGTGCCGCTCTCGCCTCTCGCTGACTACGCTGCCCAAGCATGGCCACCGACAAGCTGTGGATTGAAATATGCCAGCGGGTCGAGGATGCACTCTTCGCGGACCAGGACGTTGTCAACAATGCGCCTACGTCACGCCAAGACTGGGAGGACCTGGCCGGCACGATCACGGACCACGTCTACGCAACAGTGCGTCGGGCGCTGAATCCGACGAACGGATAGGTGCCGATCTACGACGATCGCAGGATGAGCACCTGTCCGCCGCACCGGCTCCTACCGAGACGACTCGTGGGACCATGCACTTGTGGCTAACGCCGAACGCCATGCCACCGATGAGGCGTTGGCCAAGGTAAAGCGTCTCGACTGGACGGGCACCGCGCTTCTGCTCACTGCGGTCGTTGCCCTGTGTGCGGTGACGGGTTCGGGCTGGCAGTGGCGTTACTTCTCTTGGGGCCTGGGCGCCGGCGTGTTGGCGGTCCTGTTGGTGCGAGTGACCCTCCGGATCAGTTACCGGTGGAGTCATGCCACCAAGGGCGACATCGCGCATGCGAGGGCTAGCAGCTTTTCGCGTTGGCGGTCCATCTATGTGACCACAGTGATCATCGGAGGCGCCATCGGAGCGTTCGCAGCTCGAATCGGGTCCGCAGTCCCTGACATCGCCTTCACGACCTTCGTCATCGGGGCACAAATCGTGGGCCTGGTGGCTGCGCGCAGATTGCTGCGTGTGTCCGAATAGAGGTGCCGTGATGCGGCATCGGAGCGCGAGCTGCCGGCAGGGCGTCATGTAACAGCAGCAAATGCATGCATCCGCTGCCGCGGGGTGCGCCGTGGTGTCGGCGCCTTCGCGCGCGTCTCGGCTCCGTCCAATGGTTCTGTTCAGAAGTCAGCGTGATCAGCCATATCAGCGAATCGTTGTGTCGTAGGGACTTGCCGCTCATTGGCTGCCGTTTGCGGCGGCGAAGCCCTGACGTTGGTGGGAGGTGTCGTTTGAACGGAAGATCGCTACGCCGCGCGATGGAGCGCAGGTGATCCGTGTGCGGTTCGTCGCAGTTGGTCATGTGGTTCGCGCCCTCTTGCACTCGGCACTCGCAAGTGGCACGTTGTTCATGGCGCGATGACCTGGCAGCAATTGCCACGACGTGACGGAGTCCGTCGAAACTGCCGATCGCGGCCAACAGACCGTCCACTCAAGACCCAGGGCTCTCCTCGTGGGGTGTGGACTGCAGAACAGACGGTCGGGCGTGGTGCCACCACGAACATCCGTCTTGAGCCCAGGAGGTCTCACATGACTGTCGCCGCTGAAAAACCAGCGAGCAAAACAGAGGTTCGGCCGTTCACGATCAAGACTTCCGACAACGAACTCGACGACCTGCGTACACGTGTCGCGGCCACGCGCTGGCCGGACAGGGAGACCGTCGACGATTCGTCGCAGGGCGTGCCGCTCGCGACGATGCAGGCACTCACCCAGTATTGGTCGACCGAGTACGACTGGCGCAAGTGCGAGGCCAGACTGAAAGTCCTCCCGCACTTCATCACCGAGATCGACGGGCTCGATCTCCACTTCATTCACATTCGTTCGAAGCATGAGGATGCGTTGCCGCTCCTCGTGGCGCACGGCTGGCCTGGGTCGATCATCGAGCAACTGAAGATCATCGAGCCACTAACTGATCCCACGGCTCATGGCGCGAGCGCATCGGATGCGTTCCACCTGGTGATCCCGTCAATGCCGGGCTACGGATTCTCAGGCAGGCCGACCTCGACCGGCTGGGACCCCGTACATATCGCGCGGGCCTACACAGTGCTGATGAAGCGTCTTGGCTACTCCCGCTATGCGGCGCAAGGCGGCGATTGGGGCGGGCTCGTCGTAGACGAGATGGGGGTTCTCGCGCCTCGGGAACTGGTCGGCATCCACACCAACTTCCCTGGTGCTGTTCGAGACGACGTTTTCGCGGCGGCGGCGACCGGCGCCCCCGCGCCGCCCGGTCTCTCAGACGAGGAAACCCGCCTCTACGAGAAGGTGAAGGCCTTCTTTGCGACAGACGTGGCCTACGCACTCGAGTATGGAACCCACCCACAGACGCTGTACGGAATTGCGGATTCACCCGTCGGTCTGGCCGCTTGGATGCTCGACCACGACGCGGTGAGTATGGCCCTGATCGAACGCGCCTTCGACGGTCAAGCGGAAGGCCTCACACGCGACGACGTGCTCGACAACATCACCCACTACTGGTTGACGAACACGGGGGTTTCCTCGGGACGCCTGTATTGGGAGAACAAGTTGTCCTTCTTCGGCCCGAAGGGCGTCACCGTCCCGGTCGCCGTGAGCATCTTTCCTGACGAGCTCTATCAGGTTCCGCGGGATTGGGCGGAGCAGGCCTATCCCAACCTCATCTACTACAACACGGTAGACAAGGGCGGACACTTCGCGGCCTGGGAGCAGCCGCAGCTGTTCTGCCAGGAGGTACGTGCCGGCCTGAGGTCACTTCGGTAGGCGACGTGCTTGCTGGTGTGATGTTTCCATCGGTCGGCGGGACGACCGCGTGGCTCAACTCTGGGCCACGCGGGCCCGCCGAGTTGCGCGGTCACGTCGTAGTCGGGAACTTCTGGACTTTGACGCGCACAACTGGCTGCGCAGGGTCCGATCACGTTCCTCGAGCCGGCGTCGAGGCCCTACGTATTCACGTTCGGATGACAGGACGACGGCGAGGCGTTTAGTTCCCACCGGCAAAACAGGGTCGTTTCGCGTCTTCAGCTCGGACGTACCCTTGACGATCTTCTCCGACCCCTTCGCCGACAACCGGTAGGTGCCGATACTCGCTTGCCAGCCCTGGCAGGCTGGCGTGGTGCGGCAGCTAGTTGCTTTGATCCGCGTCGGCGGCGAGACGGAGCGCATCACCATCGATGAAGGACCGGTACGGGATGGTGCGTGGCGACGCGTCAGCTACGAGCGCGACCAGGACGGCGCGGTGACTGCGATCATTGAGCACGTCGATCATGAGGGTGCCGTGGTTGACACCTTCCGGCCTGCCAGGTGGAGCGCGGCTCAGCTCGTCGACATCAAGATCCTCGACGTGTAGGTGCCGGTATCGGCACACCGACTTGGGCGGTGCTGCTCGGGCGCCAGTTTGAGCGCGCTAACGGATCTCGGGCAACATGTGTGCGCGAACCCCCGTCAATGGGTCCCGGCCAGCGCCCCGCCAGCCGGTATCGCGACGGTCGCGTTTTCGGCCGCGTCTCTTGGCCTGCTCCTCATCATGTTGCTGGCTGCCGTGTCGGGAAGCGACGGCATGGGAGTCGCCGGCATCTTCGTGCTCGCAACCCTCGTCGGCGTCATCGCCATCGTGTGTTACACGGTGCACGTGGTCATCCCACGCCGCCACGCGTGGCCCCCGGCAACTGCGGCGGCGTGCGCCGTAATCGCCGTGTGGGCGGTAGCGAACCTGATCGCCTGGCTCGCGATGTAGGTGCCGTGTTCCAGCATTGGGCAATGCCAGCCGGACGCGGCCACACCGGCCTTCTTCATCACCCACCCGGATGATCTGACCCCGGCGCAACCGTCGCGCTTGCGTGTTAGACGTAGTCGGCCAGGGGGATCCATCGAGCATGATCCTCCTCCCCTGCATGGCCGGGGCCATTTGGATCATGTGGTTCACCTTCACAGGCAAGCGTGCTCGCCTGATGGACCGGATGGAGGAACAGGGGCGTCAGCGCGCCCTTCGCCGACCAGACCGCGACTGATACGCGCTACTACCGACCGCTCCGCCTGAGGCGGTGAGCATCAGTGCGGCCGCTCCGGCTCTTCACTGCCCTCAGCGCAGGCCGGCGAACAGATCCGTCTCGGGTATCGCGCTACCTGTCGCATCGTGCACCTTGATGAAGCTCTCTTGGCCGAAAGCCTTGGCGAACACGGGGTCGGGCAGCTTGGCGAAGAAGGACTCGCTGACCTGTGATGCGTGCGCAGCGAGTGCCTCGCGCTTTTGCCCTACGTAAGCCGACACGTCGACGGTCGTCGTGATCCGCCTTTCGACCGCGGCGAGCTTCTCGCGCCAGGTGCCGTCGCTGTCCTCAAGCTCGGACATGTCGATGCCCATTTCCTGGAGCGACGACACCACGATGTCGAAATCGCTTGCCCGGATGCATGAGAGGTAGACCTTGCGCGGGATGTTGGTGCGCGCGACCGCTGCGAGCGTCACGTGGTGCGCCTGCAAATGGTCCGGGTGCTCGTATCCGTCGTCGATGCAATATGTCGTCACGACGTCAGGCTGGTAGGCCTCGAGAAGCGTGGCAAGCCGGTCCGCGGCGGCGTCGACGGGTACGGCGCTGAACGCGCGCTCGTGGTCCTTGTAATCCCAGTCCGCCATGCCCGAATCGTGGTAGCCGAGCAGTTCGACATGTGCGACGCCCAGCAGGTCGCACGCCTTGCGCAACTCGTCGCGTCGCGTTGCGGCGACCGCTTCGGTGTCATGGCCCGCCTGGCCGGGCTTTACCCCGCCCGGCCCATCGCCGAGCTCGCCGTTGGTGCAGGTGACGACGACCGTGCGGACGCCCTCCGCGGCGTACATCGCAAGCACGCCGCCGGTGCTCGAGCACTCGTCGTCGGGGTGGGCGTGAACGGCCATCAGCGTGAGCACCATGCTCACAGTCTCGGTCAAGCGGGGACAGTCAGGTCAAGACGGTGCTGATACCTGGCGGAGGCGGGGTCCTTTGGCCTTGCTGGTTACTACGTCCGGCAGGCGCGGGTGGCCGACGTGTAGGTGCCGATCTACCGCTTGCCGGTCATCGCGCCGACAGTTGGCCCTTCCAGGGCGACGGAGCAATCTCGGCCAGGTCGCGCCTCAGCGCGTCTGTCACGTACCGACCTAGCCTTGCCGGCGCGCTGACCCCAGCGCATCCGCTCAATCCGACCGTGGCGACCTCCGTCCGGCCGGCGTAGTGGAAGAACAGGTCGACGCCGGAACTGTTGGCGTTCGGACAGTTGAACGTGCCGCTAGTCGGAAGCGTCCGCGCGGACCGGATGTCCGCAGCCAGCCGTTCCGCCTGAGCCCGCGCAACCGGGGTAGTCACCACCCGGCACGGTCGCTGGTCGCCAGCCGGAATCCAGGCTGCGGTGGCGTCCAACGGATGCGGGTCGACCGTGACTACCCGGCTCGCCTTACCGGTATCGGGGGTGGGGCGCACCCAGCAAATGCCGTTGACCAGCGTGGCGACAGGCGTGCTGCTAGTAGGAACCACGACAGGCTTGGCCGCCGTTGCACACCCAGCCCCGCAAAGCAGAAGCGCGGCGGCGACAGCACGTCCCAGCACTCTCCGAACCCGGCGCACACATCATCATCACCAATCAGCCCGCCTGGACGCCCAGAATGTCGTCGTGTGCGTGCCGATCCGCGGCTTGGCTCGAAGATCGATCCCTTGACTACGCTCAGCCCGTGCCGCCGACCTCGCGCCAGGCTGGTCGCGTCGTTAGTGAGTCGTCCGTGCACATCATTCGCAAGACCGTCCGTGGGGCGGTGGCCATCTGTGGCGCGGGAATCGTCGTTCAGACGCTCCCCGGCAGATTCGATCCAACGGAACCCGGAGCCTGTCAGGCTTGTGCGCTCACCCTCAAGCCGCCTCAATAGCGCCGGGTCGCGTCGTCGACCTGCGTTCCTCAGGGCCGGTGAGATGTAAGAACGCGAACGTCCGGCCTGCGCCCGCGCCCACACGGCACGGGCGTTCCTTGGCAGTCACCCGTTCGAACTCGGCCGTCCCGTTTCTACGTCGCATCTGCCAGCTTCGGTGCTTGACTGCCAACCTATCGATGATAGTTTACCTATCAGCGATAGGAGACCTGTGAGTGACCCGCGAATCGAGCGACGCGAGTCGAGGCGCGCCGCCATCATCACCGCCGCCTGGGAACTCGCCGGCCGTGATGGTCTGGCCGCGTTATCCCTGCACGACCTCGCGAGCACGGTCGGTCTCCGCCAGCCGTCGCTGTACGTCTACTTCGACTCGAAGATGGCGTTGTACGACGCGCTCTTCTGCGACGGCTACCGGCAGCTGCTGGAATACACGAAGGAGCGCGACTACACCGGCGAGCCCCGAGAGACGCTCGTGCGTTTCCTGCGCGATCTGGTCGAGTGGTCCGGCGCCGACGTCGTCCGCTATCAGATGCTCTTCCAGCGCTCCGTTCCAGGATTCGAGCCCTCTCCCGCATCTTGGGCCCTGGCGACGGAGTTCTACGAGATCGCGACCGGGGTACTTCACGCAGCCGGGCTCACCGAGCAGTCCGACATCGACTTGTTCAGCGCACTGATCTCTGGCATGTCCAGCCAGCAGGCAGCCAACGACCCAGGCGGCACGCGCTGGTCCCAGCACGCCGAACGCGCCGTCGACATGTTCCTCAGCGCCGCCACGCGGCGCCGCGACCCACGAAAGGTAGGCAAGAAATGAGACAGGCACTGACCACAGACCACGTCTCGCGCCACATCGCGGCGCCGCCAGAGGCCATCTACGCCCTCGTCTCCGACGTGACCCGCACACCCGAATACTCGCCCGAAGTGGTGAAGTGCACCTGGATCAACAACTCTAACGGCCCGGCCGTAGGTGCACGATTCAAGGCGATCAACCACGCCGGTCGCATTCCCGACTGGCCGAACAAGCCGGTCGTCACGGTGGCCGACCCCGGCCGGACGTTCGCCTTCGAGCGCACAGAGATCGGTGGCGGCACCATTGAATGGCGCTACACCCTCGAGCCTGACGGGACCGGCACACAGGTGACTGAGTCCTACACCGTGATCAAACCCGTCAACATGTTCGGCTGGTTCATCATCAACACACTCGCCGGCCTTACCGACCGCCGAGGGGACCTGCGACGCGGGATGACACAAAGCCTCGACCGCATCGCCGCCATCGTCGAAGGACAACGAACAGAGCAGTCAGCCTGAGAGCGCAGGGCTACCACGTGCCGTTCTTCTGCCCGGCACCGAAGTCCGCCTTGGCGGCAGACTAATAGGTGCCGTGTTTCGGCCTGAGTAGCGCCAACGACGGCTTTGCTCGCTTGGTTGCCACCGACGTCGGGCGCCGTGTAACCCGCCCGCTGTTCCTGTCCTGCCGAGCCACCCTGGGATTCGCCATGAAGTCAGCCATGCCCTTCCCCGGGTTACCCCGCGGTGGCCAGCGCCGCTCCCGGTCGGGCGTCTGGACTGGTCAGCGTGTGGTGCGCATAGCCCTGGGCGAACACGTTCCAGGCGACCAGGAGCCCCACCAGCACTCGTTGCGCCAGACCTAGGTGGGCTTGGCCGAGGGCGGGTACGAGGAAGAACGCCGGGATTCCGGCGATCGCGATGATTCGGGTGACGGTCCCGAGGCGCTTCCACTGCGGCTGCTGGCGGAGTCGTGGTGCCAGCATGAACATCGCGACGATGATCGAGACGAAGGTGAGGACGCCCGCACCTTGGTGAATCTGGCCGTGCAGCGTCGTCTTCGCGGTGTCCCCGTCTGCATGGACAAACGCGGATTACCGCGCTGAGCGCCGCAGCGGCGCCGAGCAGTATGGTCGCCGGCCGCGAGCCGGTCAGCTGGTACATCAGCCGTGCCAGTAGCGCCGAGCCCACAGCCAGCGAGCAGAACGCAATTGCCATCAGCCAACCGTCGCGTCCGAGGGCTAGTTCGCTCATCGCTTGGCGCACCGGGTGATAGTCGCGGCGCTGGATCACCTGCAATGCGACGACGAGCACGGGGAATACAAGCGTTGTGGCGGCGCCGATGATGGCAAGGCGTGCCGTGACGCGTCGCTCCATGTGAGGCCTCCCAGTCCAGCGGTGGAGGTGAACCGTAGGGGTTCCGAGCGGTACGCGTCGTCGGCCCAAGGGACGACAGCCGCGCTGATGTTTGGCGACTGACAGCAGCGGTTGGGGTACTCCTGCAGGACGACAGACGTCGTCCGCGAGGAGGACGCCTCGACGCCTGTGTGGCGGTTAAAGTGCGCTCATGCGGGTCCGCGGTGCGGCCGGCGGGCGGCCGCTTGGTCCTACCGGCGGCGACGTCCTGCTGGCGGGTGTACTGACGCTGCTCATCCAGCAGGATCTTTGGCTGAGCCCTGACCTCGGCCATCGCGTCGGGCCTCGACCGGTCGTGGCAGGCCTGTATGCGGTCACGTCAATCGCTTTGGTCTGGCGACGCCGGTGGCCACTTGAAGTCTTGGCGTTCGTCTGGACGGTCGGGGCGGTCCAATACGTCGCCTACGGTGCGCCTGAGTCGCTCGGCGCGTTCCTGCCGCCGCTCGTGGCGCTGTACTCAGCCGGGCGTTACGCTCCGGCCCGAACCGGGCTGGTGGCGGTCCCCCTCTCAGTGACCGGGATGGCGATCCACGAGGCTCTGGATCCCCAGTTCAGCTGGTCCGGCCCGACCTTCTTCTTCTGGGCGATCCTGGCTGTTGCCTGGCCGATAGGTCAGGCACTGCGGCAACGGGATGTGCACATCGCCACCCTCGCAGCGCAGGCGCAGGCGCTCGAGCGCGACCGCGAAACGGGCACCCGCGAGGCCATCGCCGCCGAGCGCGCCCGTATCGGACGCGAGCTGCACGACGTCGTCGGGCACGGGCTGAGCGTCGTTGTTCTGCAGCTCGAGGCCTCGCTCGGCCTGCTCGAACGCGGTGACACAGCGAGCCTGGCCGACCGGCTGGTCGCCACCCAGCGCAGCGCGCGGCTCGCCATGGCCGAGATGAGACGGCTCATCGGGCTGATGGAGGAAGAAGGCGACGCCGCGCTGAGTCCGCAGCCAGGGTTGGGCGAGCTCGACCGTCTTGTCGCCGACACGCGCGCCGCCGGAGTGCAGATCGACACCGCCATCCGCGGCGACCCCATCGCGCTGCCGCCAGGACTCGACCTGGCGGTCTTCCGAGTCGCGCAGGAAGCACTCACCAACGTGCTGCGCCATGCCCGGCCGCCGATCGCCCGTCTCAATGTTGTCTACGCAACACGTGAGGTGCTCGTCGAAGTCGCAGACGCGGGGCTGCAACCCAGCATCAACGGAGTGAACCACTCAGCCGGCCGCGGCATCACCGGCATGCGCGAACGGGTAGCCCTGTACGGCGGTGACTTGGAGGTCGGTCCGCAACCGGCTGGCGGCTTCCTGGTCCGCGCGCGGTTTCCGATCGAGGGCGCGCGGACATGATCGATGTCCTCATCGCTGATGACGAAGCGATCGTCCGCGACGGCCTTCGCGTCCTCATCGAACTGGCCGACGACCTGCGCGTCGTCGGCGAAGCCGCAGACGGACAAGAGGCGGTCGAGCTGGTACGCGAGCTCCAACCCGAAGTCGTGCTCCTCGACATCCGAATGCCCAACATGGACGGTCTCGAAGCCACACGCACACTTATGGCACTGCCGTCACCACCGCGGGTTCTTCTTCTGACCACTTTCGACCGCAACGAATACCTGTACGACGCGATGAGGGCAGGTGCCAGCGGCTTCCTGCTCAAGGACACCAGGAGGGCGCAGCTCATCAAAGCCATCCGCGGCGTCGCCTCGGGCGAGCAGCTCGTCGCTCCGTCCATCACCCGCCGCCTGATCGAGGAGTTCTGCCGTCGTCCATCGCCCGACGAACGGCCGGTCGGTCTCGACGGTCTCACGTCACGAGAGGTCGAAGTACTCGCACTCGTCGCCAGAGGACTAACGAACGCCGAGATCGCCTCGACGCTTGTCGTCGCCGAGACAACCGTCAAAACACACATCGCGCGCATCCTCAGCAAGTTAGGCCTGCGCGACCGCACCCAAGCCGTGGTCACGGCCTACGAGAACGGTCTCGTACAACCACGCCAGCAGTGACAGCCCGGCACCAGTCACTGCCAGTCCTGCTCCGCCCGCGCAGCCGGATTGTCGCCGTCAAGGTGCCGTGCCTCGATGGTCGGTAGCGACGCCGGCTGTGCGGGCGATCCGGCAGTCCACGACGGCTCGCCGATTCGGTTGGCCGCCTCAGCAGGCGACCCCGGCGTCCACTTCATCCGGTGTATCTGTCTCGGCGCCGTCCGCTTCTTCCTCTCAGCGACGATCACGAGAGGGGACAGCCGATGCAGCGGTGGAAGGCTGTCAGTAGTCCTAGGGGTGTCGGAAGGAATCGGCGGGTGCAAGTCGTTGCGCTGACGGGGTTAATGACGCTTGTCGAGGGGTGGGTAGCCGGAGCGCCAGCTGGGGCCGCCAGCCCCCAGGTGTCTCACACAAAGGTCAACGTCTCGTTCACCGGCATCGATGTTTGCGGGTTCACCGTGGACTCAGTTGTGCAGGGTACGGACACGTTCCAGGTCCGCGTCGACCGATCTGGGAACGTCTCGATTCAGGACCTATCTCACGTGGTGAGCACCTTGACCAACGAGGCAAACGGGAAGGTCGTACACGTGGCGAACGCGGGCCGGGACGCTTTCCAGCCCTCCCCGGTGGTCAACCCCGACGGCACCATCACCAGCACCGACACCCTCACCGGAATGCCCGTACGGGTCTACACCTCTCACAGCAACACCTTGGTGAAGGACGTGGGGTACCTGTCATTCGTGGACACATTCGATGCCCAGGGAAACGTCCTCAGCGAGCGGGTGATCGAACACGGTCGGCATCCGTTCGGTGGCGACTTCACCGTGTTCTGCGACGCGATCGCTTCCGCGATCGGGTAGTTCGGAGCATGTCGGCAGGGGGTCGTTAGGCCCGCAGCGCCGGCGCGACGATGCACAAGCGAGCACCGGCGGACGACATGTAGGTGCCGATCTCCATTGCGCCGGCCGCGGGCGGGCGTCACGCTGCACCAGTGTCGAACGAATGGATCGAGCGGATCCTAAAGCCGCAACTCGCCGACGTTGCCACCCGAGACTGGACGGCGACCTCGCTCGGAGAGTTCATGGTGGGGCTTCATCATCAGATTGACGCAGCCGTCGCGGATGGACGCCTCTCCGAGGTTGACGGCATCGAGGCGCACGGGGTGGTCCGGGCCGCGAACCACCTGATCCCAGGCGTCACCGTTGTCCGGCGCACAGCGACCATTCCTCGTGGCACTTCTCGCGCTGTTCCGCGCGCGGAGCCCAACGAATAGGTGCCGTTCATCGGTACGGGGGCAAGATCTCCTAGTGACCGTTCCAACAAGTCGAGCCGACCGCCGCCGCCAGCGCCGCCCGAAGGTCGAAGAAGCGCTCGGAAACGACGCTGATGCCGCGCTCGACATTTTGGAGCTGACAGAGCTGGCCTGGCACGACTGCTACGGGGAGATCACGCCGCCCGACGCCGTGGTTGATGACATCCTCGTCTGCTCCGAGGGACGGCTTGCCGATCTCGCACGGGCTGCTCGCGTGGCCGTCGAGGACTATCGCGATCTGCGGATCAAGGCGGACCATCTACGGGGGAAGTAGCCGCCGCAGGTTGCGACCTGATTGCCGTCGTGGATGTGCCGTTAGGCGTCGCGGTGCCGAATGGCGGAGCCGAGCGCCCAGGCGCCCACGAGCAGGAGGCCAAGGAGTGCGGCCGGAGCACCGAACAAGATGGCTCCCTCGACGATGGCGAAGGGCAACGTCGGCACGTAGCTGAGCCCTCGAACGAAGCCGAAGACCGCGCCGCCGAGGATGCCGGCGGCAGCCAGGACGGCAAGCAAGCGCCACGGCATCTGAGGAAGGACCACGTTTCTAGTGTCGCCGATCGGCGATTTGTAGGTGCCGTTCTCGGTTGCCGTGGGGAGCGACGACTGCGACGCTCACGTCGTGCCCAATGAATGGATCGAGCAGACGCTGAAGCCTCAGTTGGCGGGCGTCGACACGCGGCAATGGGCGAAGGGCAGCCTCGGTCCTTTCATGGCAGACCTGCACCAGCAGTTGAAGGCGGCCAGAGACGCCGGGCTCCTGAGCCGTGAAGAGGAGGGGACCGCGCGAGACCTGATCCGGGAGGCGGTCAAGCGCATCCCCGGCGTAACCGTCGTCACCGAGACCGCGGCGGTGTCCGTACCCGCCGGCCGCGCTACTACAAAGCGCCGCGACCTCGACGAGTAGGTGCCGATCCTCGACGACGGGCAAGATCGGGTCGTGCTGGCCGAAGAGTTCAGTGAACCGGAGCCAAATGTGATCGCCAGCACGCTCGGCTTCAATGTGCGAGTTCTCGGGCGCACGGGCATGCGCTACACCGCGGGCCCAGACTCCATTTTCATCGACTCTGAAGTTCTGGCAGAGTCCGGCAGCATCGCCGTGGCTAAGGGCTCCATCCGATTTTGGGAGGGCTCAGACCCGCGAGTAGTCAGCGAAGAGGAGCGGGACCGCATAGCCGCGAACATCGAACGAGCCTTCGCTGCTCGCGGCTACCACGCGAAGATCCATGAACCGTTCGACTGGGACAGCGTCGCGATCCGTCGCCCCAAGTCGGATGACCAATAGGTGCCTACCTCTTGAATGCCCGCAGCTCGGGGTCCGGCCAGACTTCGGGTTAGTCGGCTGGCGGGGCGCTCGTTGGGTGCCTGCCCACCATCTGGTGTGGCTCTGGATGCGGCTCGGCCCGCCAGTAGCGGGCGGTCGCCGAGGATGGAGCTGACCGGCTGGTGCAGATCGAGCAGTCCGTCTGACGCCAGCCGCATTGCGGTGAGAGCGGCGAAGACCTTCGACGTTGAGCCGATCCCGTAGGCGGTGGACCTGGCGGCAGGCTTCTTGCCCGCGACGTCGGAGAAGCCATGCGTCGAGAGCTCTCCGTCAGAGGACGCGAGCACCACATTGGGCAAGGGCGCCGCCGGGCGGTTGAGTTCGTCCTGGTGGTCTCGGACCCAGCTCATCCGCGGGCCGCGACGCTGCCGTCGTTGGCCTGCTGCCAGAAGCCGGTGATGCGTTCGGCGACGAGTTTCGGATGGGTCTTGATCAGCATGTGCGTGGCGTCGACCTCGACGACGGTGACCAGCTGGTTGTTTGCAGCCAATTGGCAAAGGTCGCGACTGAGGCCGCGCCGGTAGGCGCGGGTAAGTGCGACACCGTCGCCCGCGAGGAGCTTGATGGCCCGGCGCTCTTCGGGCCGTACCGCGTTGAAGATCAGCAACGGGCATCTCACCGCGCGGTACACCGCGAACAGGTCGACAGCGTCGACGTTCTGGATCACCTGACGCAACGTCCGTGACGATGTCGCCGGCCGCTTGCCCAGCACGGTGAGCAGGCAGCGCAGGAGAACGGCCACCGGGCCGCGGGTTAGCCGGTCGAGCCGCGCTTGCTGTTTGTCCAACAGTGCGCTGACCTCAGCTGGGTCGTAGCCCAGATACTGGTCGAGGCGGCCGCGGCCGTGCCCGTCGATGTTGATCGCCGCGCGGCAGCCGGAGTTCTCACGGGCGTAAGCCGCCGCGACCATCCCACCGAGGGAGTGACCAGCTACAGCCGGCGCCTCAAGCCGGTAGGCGGCCGCGACAGCGCCGACGTCGCGCACAGCTGATTCGAGAGTCCACGGCGTGTTCTCACTGCGGCCATGTCCGCGGAAGTCAAAGGAGATGACTCGAAAGGTCGACCGCAGCTGGCCGGCGAGGGGCTGGAGCGAGCCTTGCTCCATCCCTGCGCCATGCATGAGCACCAGGGGCGCGCCTTGGCCACCGTAGTCCCGGGCCGCCAGCTTGACCCCGCTGCTGTTCACCGTCCTGCTCGCGAACGGCACGCTGCCCGGCGACACGTGAGTTCTCATGAACGGTTGGTGCGGCTGGTGTAGCGCAGGCAGCCGCAGCTGGAGTCCCACGCCATGTCCCGCACGGTGTCGATCCCGTAGTGCCGGTTGGGGCCGAGGTCGACGCTGAAGCTGAGCGCCGTTGGGAAACTTGTGCCAAGGGATTCGTAACCTGCGCGCAAGCCGTGCACGGTCCTTTCCAGCTTTCCAGCACATTGGGATCCTAAGCTTAGAATTCCACGTGGACAAGTTGT
>JADMIO012610658.1_pt1 | contig 52224 bp, 41 predicted proteins | sample 8958161 | NCBI WGS metagenome assembly JADMIO01 (sample SAMN16585339, study PRJNA669376) | soil metagenome | isolation source: Crop rotation soil | place: USA: Cullars Rotation, Alabama | collected 2011
CATATTGCTATCGAAACGCGCTCTCAATGTTGAGAGCAATTGTTCGCGTTGTTCATGGCTTAATGATTTCTTTTCCTTCACAGCTTTTTCAAAGCAGAGCGATCAGAAGTTTGGTATCGAACAAGTAGCCGTTCATTGACTCTCAATTTCAAACCGCCGAACTCTGCTGGCGCTCAGGCTCCGGCGCAGCAACTCTAAAACGGCCCTGCCGAGCGAAACGCCTCGAAGCTTTGCCTGTCGAGCAGCCAACTCAAGAACATCATCGTCCAAAGTTAATGTTGTTCTCATGCCACAAAGATGCGTTTTATCCCAATTGATGTCAATTTATGGAAATCGCATCCTATTTTAATTCGCGAGTGTTATTCAAGCCCCCCATGGGAACAAATGCTCCCATCCATTTTATTCAGCGACTTTTACCGTCCTCGGCTACGAGAGGGATTGCGCGCATTTTTTCATTCACACTTAATTGACGGATACTGCTCAAAATCCAAGGAATTATTACCCGCTCGCGACGCTGCCCGTTTAATATCCAACCTACTGACAATCTCATAATATAGGGACATTTTTTGCTAGCATTTTTTTGAGCAACCTCTAAACTCTGCGCATGGGTAACCCGCGCGGAGTAAAACGTGATTTCCAAGCACTCGAAGAACGCCGTTTGGAAGGCTACAAACTTCTAGGACAAGGAGTCCATCAATCCGAAGTCGCTCGACAATTGGGGGTCGGACGCCAATCAGTCAGCCGATGGGCGGCTGCGATTAAGAAAAACGGCCAAAAAGGTTTATATAAGGCTGGCAGGGCTGGACGAAAACCGCGGTTAACCCAGCAAAACCTGGCGCAGATTAAAACGAAATTATTGGAGGGTGCCGAGGCCAATGGTTATCGCACCGGATTGTGGACGATTCCACGTGTCCGGGAATTGATACGTGAGACCACTGGACAGTCCTATCATGCAGGCCATGTATGGCGGATTCTTCGCGGGTTGGGTTGGTCCCCTCAAAAACCCATCGGCAGGGCCATTGAGAGAAACGAGGCTGAGATTGCGCGTTGGAAGAAAACGGGTTGGTCCAATTTAAAAAAAAAGCCCGTAAAGAGGGTCGAACGATAGTGTTTATCGATGAAAGTGGAATGAGCCAAAAGCCGCATCGTGTCCGCACTTGGGCGCCCAAGGGGCAAACTCCAATTCTTCAGCACGCGTTTAACTGGGACAATTTGGGAGCCATTGCCGGGATTACCATGTGGAATTTCTTTTTCCGGATTTATCAAGGATCTATCAAAGCCGAGCAGGTCATCGACTTTCTGAAACATCTGAACCGGCATTTACCACAGAAATTACTCATTATTTGGGACGGGCTTCCCGCACACCGGAGCAAGCTTGTTAAGGAATACGTTCGATCCAGTAAGGGGAAGATTTGGTTGGAACGGCTTCCGGCTTACGCCCCAGAACTCAATCCCGTCGAATATATATGGGCTTATTGGAAAAAGAACGAGTTACCAAATTTTTGTCCGAAAGATTATATGCAGTTGAGCCATGAAGCTCGAAAGGCGCTCAGTCGCATGCGTCGGCGGCCAACCCTCGTCAAAGCTTTCTGGGTGCAAACCGAACTGGATTTTTCATTGTGACAAAATGTCCCTATATTATGCGGGACTCAGTAGGAAGGTGGAGCGCACAAAGAAATCATAGGTGAGCAACGTTAACCCGATTGTCAGCGCGCAAATAAGAGCAAGCTTAAGCGACCAATTCAAAGGCCATTCCGCAACCGCCACTTGGAGCCACAGGACAATTGGCTGACCCGCACGCGGAGCAACCAGTCATCGCCCTCCTTCCTGTTGCCTTTTTTGCTCGAGCCGTGCGCAAACGCCTTGGAAAACCCACGACAACCTGAAGGTTTCAATTCGCGTTGCGCTGCCCAGAACAAAGCTCATTTTAACTGGCCCACTTTTAAAATTACTCAGCCATTGAGTAAAATACTCAACCACTGAGTAAAAATACTCAGTCATTGAGTAAACTTGACAGCGATATTTTGAACCGCTAGGGTCCCAGTGTGGATTTCCAGCGGCAAAAAATTGCTGAAATAGAACGCGGACTCTCTTCGCGGGTCCCCTTATTGCAGGTTGTCGTCGGCCCCAGATAGGTTGGCAAAAGCACCGCGGCTCAGCAGATCGAGCATCATCTTAAATGGTCTTCCCACACCGCTTCTGCCGATTCCGCCTTGCCTCATTCGCATGAATGGATCGAGTCGCATTGGCAGCTTGCCAGATTGAAAGCGCAAAAGCACAAAACATTGCTCGCCTTGGACGAAATCCAAAAAGTGCGCGGCTGGAGCGAAGTCATTAAGCGCTTCTGGGATGAGGAGCGCGCCAACAACGGGTTGATTCGCCCGCTGCTTCTGGGCTCATCTGCCTTGTTATTGCAGCGAGGCTTAACCGAAAGCTTGAGTGGGCGATTCTTCCTGCATCGCTTCACTCATTGGAATTGGCCTGAATGCAAGGCTGCATTTGGTTGGGGCCTTGATCAATGGCTTTTTTTTGGCGGTTATCCTGGCGCGGCACACTTAATTGAGCAAGAAACGGATTGGAAGCATTACGTGACTGACTCCCTCATAGAAACGGTTGTTTCCCGGGATGTTCTTCAATTGCAGACGGTAAATAAGCCAGCGTTATTGCGACAACTTTTCGCCCTGGCTGTTACATTTCCCGCGCAGATTCTTTCCTACACAAAAATGTTGGGCCAATTGCAGGATGCCGGAAATACGACCACGCTTGCTCATTATTTAAAGCTGCTCGAGAGTGCTTTTTTAATTTCAGGCCTCGAGCTGTTTTCAAAGGGGAAAGTGCGGCATCGCGGCAGCAGTCCCAAGCTGATATTATGGAACAATGCTTTGATAAACGCGGGCTCGTTGCGCTCGTTCGCTCAAGCTCGCGCGGAACCCAATTGGTGGGGGCGATTAGTTGAAAACGCTGTGGGAGCTTACTTACTCAACGACCTTCAAGACTCTCTTTGGAGTGTTACTTACTGGAGAGAAGGTGATTGCGAAGTGGATTTTGTAATATGCCATGGATCAAATATTTGGGCGTTGGAAGTCAAGAGCGGCGCTCGGGCAAACAAAGCGGACTTGAGGCTTTTCGCAAGGCGTATCCCAAGGCCAAAGTTTGGCTGGTCGGATCCGATGGCATAAAACTGGAAGAATTTTTCTCAAAACCGGCGCATTTCTGGTTTTCTTAAGAGTAATTTCTAGGTTAAATCAGCTTGCTAAAACCGCCGGCTTTTTTAGCCTTGAAGCATGCGATTTCGATTTCTGGGAATAATTTTAATCTTTGGTTTTCTGGCACTATTGCATGCGGAGCAAAATCCAACGCGAATTGTATTCATTGCGGGTAAGAAAAGCCATGGGCCTGGTGAGCACGAGTACGAACGCGGACTGCGTTATTTAGAAACAAAATTAAAAGCATTGCCCAATGTGCCTTCGTTGCAGACCGCATTCTACACCAATGGCTGGCCCACAGAGTCCAAAGATTTGGAAGGAGCATCAACCGTGGTTTTGTATTGCGATGGTTCGGACCATAATCCAGCGGATCACCCCTTGCTTTTGGATGACCACCTCGCCCACTTATCTAAGTTAATGGAGCACGGAGTGGGTTTAGTTGCGATTCATTATACGGTGTTTGTGCCCACGGACAAGGGAGGGCACGAATTCCTAAATTGGATCGGCGGCTATTTTGATTATGAGCATGGGCCAGGTCCAAACAAGTGGCTGTCGGCCATTGCCAATCGTGACTTCGAGATTGAGCCACTGGCGCAACATCCTGTTTGCGCGGGTGTGAAGCCGTTCTCGATGAAGGAAGAGTTTTATTTTCAAATTCGTTTTCCGGAAAACCGCCAAGGTTGGACACCTTTGCTCGGCTTTGCTCCCGATGAATCCAATCCCGCACATGTGGTCGCATGGTGTATCGAGCGGCCAAATCAGGGCAGGGGAGTTGGCTACACTGGCGGCCATTACCTGAAGAATTTCGAGAATCCCGGCGAAAGCAAATTTCTGATCAACGCCATTCTCTGGACGGCTCATTTGCCAGTGCAATAGGTTAAATTAGGAAAAGGTTTTCGAAGCTTCAGCAATTGGCCAGTCTAAAACTCCACGTGTTCAAAGTGTGAATGACAAGAATCGAAGGTAAGGAATCGATGCGAAGCTATGGTGTCTTTTCAGAATTATACCACATTAAATTAAAATCTATCGGCTTCTATTCCCTAGTTTTCTCATCGCTCCATTCGCTGGATTCCTGGATCACGATTTCATCCGCACGTAACTTTGGTTGGAGACGCCCATTTTTAAAATCCTCTATTTCCCGAAGAAGCTCTTCCTTGGACTTGGAGTGAACTTCACATTTATCCGCCCAGGGAATCCCTGGATGCACGACGTGCCATGGCGGTTTCATTCCCTTATATCTTCCCCCGCCAGGGTCATGATTGCCGAATCCGTCCAGAATCGAGTTCCACAAGGGTTGATGCCATTCTATGAGCAGGCTTTCGCCCAAAGGAATCCAAATATCTTCGACCGCTAAGTACCGGCAGCCGAAATCGTTTAGATCAAAATTCGCTTGTTTTAAAGTTTCCGCATGTTCCCGAAGTCTGGAATAGAGAACTGTTCCTGCTGGCGTATCCAGACCAAAACCGCCTTTTCTCGCGCCTTTTGGAACTGCCTTCCCTACATAAATTGGCAACTCCCATTTCTCCCCTTCATTTGCCTTACGGATAAAATCATAAGCTGCGAAATTACCGACGTAATAAATGGCGTAAATCCCCGCACCTTCAAATGCTTCTTTGGGTGGCAGCATGGAAATGGGCTGCTGGAGCAATGAATTGGCCACGCTGCCTCCCAACTCACGTTTGGCGAGCGGGTTATATGTTGTCAGCTTTCGGACCTGCTTCTTGGCCATTAAATCCTGCCTTGCAATGCTTTAGCGAGGTGCTTCGCTACTATTTCCGCGAGAGTTACGGGAACGGCATTCCCTATTTGCCGCATGGATTCGGTCCATGAGGCGGGAAAAACCATGTTGTCAGGAAATGTTTGCAATCTGGCGCTTTCACGAACAGTGAAATAACGAACCTTGCCATTCGGTTTTAAAAGCATATTTTCGCCGCCAGGAACGCCATGGTCGCCTGCTTTCAATACTTTTGCTGGTTCATCAAGGTCGCTTCCGGTATGGCCGGGATAAACCCGCGCTCCAGGGTTAAAACCATGATTTTCCAGATGGCATTTCGTTGACGTCTCCGGATCGGGAAGATCATTGATCGCGTCGCGGACCGTGCGCCAGGGCAACTTCGCTGGTGTGCGCTCCGCCATTTTAAGCTGATTAATACGGGTCTTTTTTTCGTCCAAAAAATCAAATCGTGGCCTGCAGTCATGGCGTTCCCAATATTCCCTGGTTACTCCTTGGCTCCAAAGCAGTGCGTCCTGGGAATGGGTTTTTTCGGGGAAGGACCATTCAATTGAAAGATCCGACCGTATGCCAATGATAAAGACCCTTTCCCGCCTTTGCGGCACTCCATAATCGGCGGCATTTAACAGGGAAAAAATTACGTTGTAATGCAAATCATCGTGATATCCCCCCGTCTCGTACTTTTCCAACCTGGCTAAATGCTGTTCCCATGTTTCATCGCTTTTCAAGCGCCTGGAAGGGTGTTTTAGCTGGAGCAAAATATACGAAAAATATTTGGCAAAGGACTCTCGTAATAGCCCTTTCACATTTTCGAAGAGAAAAGCTTCAGGCTGAAGTTCGCGGACAGCTCTAACTCCCTCCGGAAATAGATTGCGTTGATCTTGATGCCCGCGATGCTTGCCGCCAAGGGAAAATGGCTGGCAAGGCGGTCCTCCAGCCACCAAGTGAATGTGTGGCTTAATGCAGCCAAAATCGAAGTCAGAGACGTCACGACGGTGGATTGGCCAATCAGCAAACTCGGCGACCCCGCGTTGCTGGTTCAACCAGAGCGTCCTGCACGAGTCGGCATCTCTTTCGACAACGGCAGCATGCTTAAACCCTGCCTTGCCGACGCCCAGCGCCAAACCGCCCGCTCCGGTGAACAACTCAACGCAATTCATGTCCTAAGAAATTTATCGAGGCGTTTTATCAAACTGTTAAAGTTTTGCAAGTTGCATTCCCACACGGTAAAGACCTTCCAACCAGCTCTTTTCAATTCTTTTTCAACAATTCTATCCCGCAGTCGGTTCTTTAAGAGCTTGTCTGTCCAAAATTTTACTCGGGTTTGAGGGAATCGGTAATGAGTGCATGGCTTGTGCAAATGCCAAAAGCAACCGTGCACCAAAATTACTTTTTTTCTGCCGGGAAATACAATATCTGGCTGTCCGGGAAGAAGCTTGCTGTGAACTCGAAAACGATATCCCAGCGCAAACAGCGCTCTCCGGATGGCCAGTTCTGGTTTTGTGTCTCGGTTTCGGATGCGGCTCATCCGTTCTGAACGTTCGCGTTTGGAGAGAGGATCGAGCCGTGCCATATCGCCGTTATATTGCACTTTATACTTTGAGAGGACAATTTGCGAATGCCTGCACTGCCAAACTTTCACATTTTGCAGTCAAGTAATGAACTTGCGGGAAATGAAATTGAGCTGTGTGTAAATCGGCTTTTTGTTAAAAGCTTGCGAGCAAATCGCCAGATTCGATGTGACTCGGGCCTTTTCCATGTGTAACGAGCACAACCGCAGTTTCAGGGATCAATCTTTGCCGCTCCAACCATTGCATCCGCCAGTTCTTTTGCTTTCCAAGAATTGCCGTCGAACTGTTTGTAAATTCGTCCACGAGTGTCTAGAACAACAGTGCGGAGGTTATGCATGAAAGTTCCAGCTTCATTGGTAAAATGGAAATCCAGCAACGGCTCCATCTTTTTGAGCGCTTCGGGTTGGGCCGTTGCAAAAAGCCATTGGCGGGGGTTGTTCTTCCGATACAGTTTTGCATAGCGCGACAAAATTTCAGGGGTGTCGTAAGTGGCATCAAAGGAGATAGATAAGAATTCCCAATTACGTGGAGAGCTCCTTTTTTGCATGAGCAAGGTTCGCGCTTGGCTGAAATTCTGGTTCATGCGCGGGCAAAAATCCGGCAATGGGCATTGTGTAAAAATGAATGTGAATGCCACTGCCGAGCCTCGGTAATCCGATAATTTTATTACTTTTCCATTCTCCGTCATCAATTCAAAGTCCGGGAACGGTGTTCCCACCGTTAAACGGCTCGATTGTAACAAGCCGGAAACAGACGAATCTGAATTCGATGCCGCAACCGACTGACTAACCGCCTCGCCCTCTTTTCTTAGGTTCTCGATCCAACTTTTTTCAGCATCCACTTTCAATTGAAATTGCACCTGCTGACCGGGAATGATTCCTTTCAGTTCATTGGTATTTTGCACGGAGAATTCCATGACCATTTTGGGCATGAATCCGGGAATCTCCTCGTGGCTGATCACGGCCTTTTTCTGGGCCGAATTTATCTGCTGAACAATCCCTTTCACATCAAAAGTGCGCACCAAATGCAAAGTTGGGAGACTTGAATTGTCGGGTACGGCTGCCAATGCGGGTGAAGGTGGGCCATCCGCTATTCCAGCAATTGGACCTGCCAAAACTAAAAAGGCGCAGCTCAGACAAAAACCTGTGCGCGTAGTTTCGTTCGGGACAATCCGACGGGTCACGAAAAGCCAGGAGATAAAACCTGCTATCCAATTGACCACCCTGTGAATGCGTCTTTTCCACGCAAGCCCTTTTAAAATTCCCTCTCCAATAATTTGGAAGTACCTCATTTGCAGGGTTTAAGGTGGCAATATTCGTACCAATAAACACCGTGTCTCCAACTGGAGTACTTCAAAGTCCATCCTGCCACATTTCTAATTTGGTTGGTGCTAAACTGGCTATGTTATGCGCGCATGGGGGAGTCAAAGCGTCACAGCCGCCGATCTGCCAAAAATAAAAATGAAACGAATCGGGTAAACCCGCCGCCCAGAGCGGGGTTGCACGCGAGTTTGTTCATTTACCTTACCTTGGCTTGCCTTGGTGTGGGGCTGGCGTTGTGCCATTTTCGAAACTCGGAAGCCAGCACAGGGGCTGTCCCGTCAGGATTTGGAGGGCTACAAGCATTCAGTTCGAGCAACGTCCTTCAAGAAGTATCCGGAAAACGAATTCAATTCGCTTCAAATCAGGCAACACCTGTGCCGGAAAAAACAAATCTTGCCGACAAACCTTCCCGCACCTCTATCGCAAAAAACGATGAGCAGGAACTTATTACGTTGGATCCAATTTGCGCCACCATCGAACCGACCAATCCAAAATTGGCGCCGGGCAAACCAGCTCCCAGCACCCAGAAAATGGCGGAACTGCTGCATAAGCTGACTGCTAAAGCTTACAAGGACTCGATGTATTTGAGCGATTTCCACAGCCAGGTATTGAGGGAGCAGTTGGACAAAACAACCGACCTTTCCGAGCGCATCCAATTGGAGTTCCAACTAGGAAATGAGGAAATAAATTCGGCGCGTCCCGACGTCGCCCTCAACACATTCACCGATCTCGAGAAGTATTTAGCTCAAGCTAAGAGCGGGCTGGATCCGCGTTCGCAAGCAGAGTTGCAGCTTCACAAAGGGCTGGCCTTTTTGCGCTTGGGCGAACAAGAGAATTGCCTGGCCAATCACAATGCCGATTCATGCCTCTTTCCTTTGGAACAAAAAGCGTATCATCTTCTGCCGCGTGGATCTCGCGGCGCTATCGCTACCTTCACGCAACATTTAAAGAATTACCCGGACGATTTGGGCGCTCGCTGGCTTCTCAACATTGCACATATGACTTTAGGTGAGTATCCGGACAAAGTGGACCCGCGCTATTTGATCCCGCCAGATAAATTTGCTTCCGAATATCAAATGCCTCGGTTCGTTGACGTAAGCGAGCAATTGGGGCTTGATTCCAATGATTTGGCTGGCGGCACGATTGTCGATGATTTTGATAATGATGGATTTTATGACTTAGTGACTTCCGCCTGGGATGAACATGGGCAACTTCGCCTTTTCCATAACAACGGCGATGGCACATTTACTGAGCGAACCAGCGAAGCCGGGTTGGTAGGTGAAATTGGCGCGCTAAACATCCAGCAAACCGACTACAATAATGATGGCTTGCTGGATATATGGATGCTGCGAGGCGCATGGTTGGGTCAATCGGGGCAAATTCCCAATTCTTTGTTACGCAACAATGGAGACGGCACCTTCACCGATGTTACTGAGGAAGCAGGGTTGCTAAGTTATCATCCTACCCAAACTGCGCGCTGGTTCGACTATGATGGGGATGGATGGCTGGATCTATTTATCGGAAACGAAACCACCGATCCGCGACGCCCGCACTACTGCGAACTCTATCACAATAATCGCGATGGCACTTTTACCGAATGCGCCCGCGCATGCGGGATTAACGTGGCGGACTTCGTAAAAGGTGTGGCCTGCGCAGACTATGATAATGATGGACGTCCCGATTTATTCTTATCGACTGACACCAATCGTCCGAAAATCCTCTTGCATAATGATGGGCCCGATGCAGCGGGGCATTGGCATTTTAGCAATCAAGCCGCGCGAGCTGGCGTTGACACAAACATTCGAAGCTTCGGCACATTCTTTTTTGATTATGATAATGACGGATGGGAAGACCTGGTGGTTATGGGTTATTATATCCCGCATAATGTTGCGGATGTGGCGGCGGATTATTTGGGGCTGCCGACTTCCGGAGAAAAAACCAAGCTCTTTCACAACAATCATGACGGGACATTTAAAGATGTAACGCTCGAAGCGCATTTGGATCGAGTCATCCACACCATGGGAAACAATTATGGAGACCTGGATAATGATGGCTGGCTCGATTTTTATTGCGGCACGGGAGATCCCGATTTTCGCACATTAATACCCAATCGGATGTTCCGAAATGCGGAAGGAAAATTCTTTCAAGATGTCACCACAGCCACTGGTACCGGCCACCTCCAAAAAGGGCACGGCGTTTCCTTCGCGGATTTTAACGATGATGGCGCACAAGATGTATATATTTCTATTGGTGGCGCTTACTCAGGTGATTATGCAAAAAACGCGCTTTTTCTAAATCCCGGGACCACAAATCATTGGGTTAAACTCAAGTTAATCGGCGATAAAGCCAATCGCGCTGCTATTGGAGCCCGGCTGACTCTCAATCTTTCATCGGAAAAGGGCGGCCGCCAAATTTCTCGAACCGTCAGCAGCGGCAGCAATTTCGGCTCTAATCCGTTGCGCCAGGAAATTGGGTTAGGCAGCGCTACCTCCATTGCTTCGGTGGAAATTGTCTGGCCTGGATCAGGAACGCGGCAAACCATAACTGGCTTACAAGCAGATCGCGCTTATGAAATTCGGGAAAATCAGGCCCAGCCAAGCCTCATGAAACTGCACCCCATAGCTTGGAGCAGGCCGGCTTCAAACTCAAACCAATCAAAATTGCACGCCAATCTGCCATCCGAAACAAGCAAGGCTGCGGGTAAAGATTAATTTATTAAGCCTTCCAGGAAAGGTGTCTTGGCAAAACAACGTCGGCAGGTTGTTTCATAACGGATTACCCTCAAGAAGGCTCCTGGACATCCTTCACTGACTCCGGTTTGGGCGCGCTTTCTAGGTTTAACTAGCTTTTCCTAACAATTTGGATATTCGATCTCGATAGTTCCTGCTGGCGGGTAATTCTTTTCCATCGCGCATCACCACCGTGAAATCACCGTGCGTGCGCGGGCGAATCTCTTTTAAAAACTCCAAATTCACAATGTACGAGCGGCTGATGCGCGCGAATTTCTCAGGCGGAAGGCTCCGTTCAAGGGATGCCAGCGTTTGACGCGACAAATGATGCGCTTTGCCAGCGTGCAATTCCGAATAGTTATCCGCGCTTTGGATCCACTCCACTTCAGCCGTGCGAATAAAGATGATTCTGCCTCCGGATCGAATGGCAATTCTTTCGACGACTTTCCCGTTGGCTTTGCTGCTGGAAGAATCCAGCTCCTTACGGTTTAAAACACTGTTGGCGGTAATTTCTCGGGCGCGACAAAGGGCCCGTTGCACTCTTTCACGGTTGAAAGGTTTTAACAGGTAATCCGTGGGATGTTCCTTGCCTGGCTCGAATAATAATTGGTCATGAGCGGTCACAAAAATAACCGCAGGCAAGCGATGCGTGCGCAACGTACCCAACACTTCCAACCCATCCAAGTTTGGAATGGCGATGTCCATCAAGACCAAGTCTGGAGATTGTTCTTGAATGCCTTTCAAGGTCTCGGTGCCCGTGGCGCATTCCCCTACAACCTCCACCTCCGGCTCTGCTTGTAAAAACTTTCGCAGATCCGTCCGAACCATCCTTTCATCATCCGCAATCAAAACCCTCAGCTTCATTGTAAGAAATAGAACGCTGGAAACACAGCACGACAAATGCCCAATTTACTCCTCCCGCAAAATTTTCCTAATTTTACTCCGTGCTATTTTGGTTTCCGGCGCGATTGATATGTATGACCGCCAAAGTTTCACCCAGGTCTCAATTATGTGGCAAGGCGGTCTTAAGGAGGGGTGAACCGCAGAAGCCCGGAAATCGGCTCAGTCCTCCCCGTTTGCGACATTTCCTCGCATTTCCAGAAGGCACAGCTTGACGTAGCCTCGAAAACTTTGTGCAGTGGTTCAATGGCATTGGCAATCCCTATCGGTTACAGGCTGCAATCTCTCCAAGGAATAATCTGCGCTGTTCTGGTTGCTTTTCAATGGGGTGTCCCATTCGCTGCGCCGCTGCCAAACCATCCAAATATCTGGAACCCCTATAAAGATGAAGTTTATCTGCAGGAAACTGGGCAAAAGATTACTTCCGAGATACCCATCTCTTCCATCGCAGCCCTCGGTACGAATGTTTTTTGCGGATCCAGCCAAGGTCTTTATCGTGTTGCCCAGACTCATTTGCTTAAAGTCGAACAGTTGAATGCCCCTGTGCGGCGCTTGTTCGTTGCCCAAGGCCAAATTTGGGTTATTACGGAGAATGCCCTTTATTCCATTCAGGATTCTGAATGGAAGCTTGTTTTGAGCGAATCGGTTTCAGACGGAACGGAGCACCTTGGCCAAATGTACTTTACCAAAGGAGCAAGTCTCTTTTCCTTGAGAAATCAAAAATTGGAGCCGGTCAGCAAAGAGGAGTCACAATTTCCAGCGACTCGCCTTCTCTCGGTCAACGAAAACTTGTACATTTCCGATCGCGATCGTATTACTTTTTTCAACGGCTCGGGTTTCGGCGCCAAAGACATTTACGACTCCTATACCGATCAAACCATTGATTGGGGCGATTTTCCTTCACATCAAGTGCGCGATGTCCTTAGTCAAAATGGCCGGATGTTATTCGCAACCGACCACGGCGTGGCCGTTCTTCGAGGCATGTCTCTGACTTCGATCCGCGGAGAACAAGGGCTTTGTTACGAGGATACAACGTGTTTGGCTAACGGCTTTGACCATGATCTTTGGATTGGCACATCACGCGGAGCGATTCGCATGGTCAACGGCGCGTTTCACTACTTCGCGGGCCAGCGATGGTTGCCGGATGAAAAGGTGAACGCCATCGCAGTCTCAGGACGCTCTGTTTACCTAGCCACCGATAAAGGGATTGGGGTCATTGCTTATGAACCCTTTACCTTGCAAAAAAAAGCTGCTTACTATGAACGATTCATGGAGGAGTGGGGCCAAAAACGGCTCGGCTTCGCCTTAAAATTGGAATGGGACGAAGCGCTAAAATCTTTCGTGCCTGAAGCGGGTGATAATGATGGCGGGTACAGCGGCGATTATTTGGCGGCACAATCCTATCGCTTCGCCGTGACCAAAGATCCGCAAGCTCGCAAAGAGGCGGTGAATACCTTTGAGGCTTTGCGCTGGTTGCGTGTCATCACTGGTATTCCAGGGTTTCCCGCGCGCTCGGTTTTGGCCAAAGGAGAAAAAATCCATAAGTCGATGTCTGGCTCGGGAGGTTTGCCAGCCGAATGGCATGACTCAGCGGATGGAAACTTCGAGTGGAAAGGGGATACATCCAGTGATGAAATTTGTTCTCATTTTTATTCCACCGCTATTTTTTTGCAGCTTGCCGCGCAAGGAAATGAAAGGGAACAAGCCAAAGAGCATATTGCCACCATCGCTTCTCATTTGGTGGATCACGGTTGGCAATTGGTCGATTTGGATGGAAAGCCAACGCGATGGGGGCGTTGGGATCCCGAGTATTTCAAAAGTGATGAGGGCAAATTTGATCGTGGTTTGCAGGCGCTGGAGCTTCTCTCATTCATGAAAACAGCCCATGCATTGACTGGCGAGCAGAAATTCCAAAAGGCTTATGATGATTTAGTCCGCCTGGGCTATCCGGAATACACCATCCGCCAGCGCGGTGTATTCCCCCCCGAAAACGTGGCCCATTTCGAAGATCAATTGGCCCTCTGGAGTTATTCAAATCTTTTGCAGTTTGAGCAAGATCCTCACTTGCGCGCGATTTACCGTCGCAGCTTCGAGCGCAGCTACGAGGCGATCCGAATTGAGCAAAACCCCTGGTTTAACTTCGTTTATGGCGTGCTGTCGGGGGATGACTTCGAAATCGAGCCTGCAGGGCGGCATTTGCGCCAATGGCCGCTGGAACTAATCGTTTGGTCTTACCAGAACTCGCATCGCGCTGACCTCAAAACGCCGCCCAATTACTCGGTCTTCAAAGGTGGGATTCGTTCTTTTCCTGCACGTGAAACCGAACCCATGCGTTGGGATCATTGGACCATGCAGGCGGACGGAGGCGCCGGCGGTCACGATGTAGTGGAACCGTCCGGCTGGCTTTTGGCTTATTGGATGGGTCGATTTTATGGATTCATTACTCCGTCGCAAACAACCGATCCCAACCTGGTAACGGTCCAGTCCAATCGCGGGCTCCATTTGGGAGCGCCGGTGTACGACGGACCACCTCGGCCATTTTAAAATGCCCGCCCAATCTATTCGCCAGTATATTTCCAGGTTGTTGCGAAGCACATTCGCGGGCCGCTGGCTTCTCGATGAGGCGCCTGCACGAGTCGCGGATGGAAAAGGGCGGCGTTGCTGGTCCACGCGCCGGATGGCTCAGGTTTTAAAGCGGGTGGACCTGGCTGGACTGGAAACGCAACGCAGCCTCGAACTCTATCCTGGCGGCGACTTTTTAGATGTCGGTGCGCATCATGGCGCATATTGCTTTTTGTTAGCGGGCAAAGCCGCTTCTGGGTCCAGTTTTTACGCGCTGGAACCTGAACTCATCGCCTACCGCGTGTTGCAGCACAATCTGTCGGCTTTGGGTGATGCGTTTCCGGAAGTCCGGTTTGCCGCGTTGCCCATGGCCGCTGGCGATGGGCGGCCCTGCAAATTTACTTATCCGATGGGCGCGCAATTCCATCCTAGAGTGCTGAGCGGAACAGATTCTGGAGACCCCACCTTGCGCCTGGATGATGTGGTGAGCCAATTCGGTTTGAAACCATCTTTTGTTAAAGTGGACGTCGAAGGCGCTGAATTGTTTGTCCTTCGCGGCATGCAAAAAATACTTTCACAATATAAGCCTAAGTTAATGGTGGAAATGCATCCTCTTTTTCAACCCGAGCCCGACGGCGAAGCCCAAGTCCGTGCTCTGTTGGAAAAAGCTGGGTACAAGCTCATCGAGAGCTTGCAAAACCAGGTTACACGCCAAGAATTTTGGGCGCCCTGAACTTAGAAGCCGCAGTTGAGCATGTTCAAGATGCGCAAAAGCCTGAGTGATAGGCAGTGCGGAGAAACCGTTCATATCCGCAAGGTTTCGGCCGTCCGCCGTGGACTCCAACCTTTTTGGAAACAGTTCATTGTGGCCAATAAACCTGCTATATTGAGTTCGGCCAAACGCTGGCGCTAAACCATTGCGTGGTCCCTCTCCGTATCGACCTTTTTTTTAGAATTTAGCCCTTAGAATTTAGCATTTCGCTTCACGGGATTGCAGCCATTAGCCCAGGGTTGCGAGGCACGAGCCACCCTGGGTCAGACGCCCAAAGAACCGACAACCCCAGCGGGGTTGCAGCAACTACCTCAAATCAGAAATTCAGTCCCACATATCGGCTGCCCTGAATGGGCAAAACAAACCACTGTCGATGGGGCACTGGCGGACCGCCGCCAGCGCCGTCAGAGCAATTGAGAAATGAACAATATACCATTAGTCATCTCTGACCCCTTTTCGCTCCATAGGATGAAGAAGGAGCAGAAGCCGCAGCGATGTGGGGCAGAGCTCTGCTCTGCCGGTTCCAGGTTGCTCTGCAACCTGAGGAAAATTCCAAGCGATTCCACAACTTCCAACGGTTTTTTTAGCAGATAAATCGGAACCAGAGGTTCCTTTAACCGTCAGAGCAGAGATCTAACCCACACTACTCAACGTAACTGCACCATAGGATGAAGAGGGAGCAGAAGCCGCAGCGATGTGGGGCAGAGCTCCGGTCTGCCGGTTCCAGGTTGCTCTGCAACCTGAGGAAAACTCCAAGCGATTCCAGAACTTCCAAAGGTTTTTTTAGCAGATAAATCGGAACCAGAGGTTCCTTTAACCGTCAGAGCAGAGATCTAACCCACACTACTCAACGTAACTGCACCATAGGATGAAGAGGGAGCAGAAACCGCAGCGATGTGGTGCAGTAAAGGATCAGTGCTAAAGGGGCAGAGATGAATATGGACGTGTTTTACTGGTTTGGATAAGATTCCTTATGCCTCGAAAGCTGCGAGTGTAGTATGAAGGCGCGATTTATCATTTGATGAATCGCGGGGACCGCCGGGAAGCAATTTTTCAGTCGGACCTAGACCGGGAAATGTTCCATGGAGACGCTGGGAGAAGCCTGCGGGAAAACCGGTTGGCAGGTTCATGCCTATTGTCTAATGCAAAATCACTTTCATTTGGTAGTGGAAACGCCCCGGGCTAATCTGACCGCCGGCATGAGATGGTTCCTTGGCACTTACACTGGGCGGTTCAATCGCCGCCATCGCAACTTCGGAAGCTTATTGTAACGAAGCTTAACACAAATGACGCAAACAAGAATATCTACAATAAAGGGCACCTTCGTACTAACCGCTGTCGTTCTTTTGTTCATCGCGTGGGTGGGAAGAGACGAACTAGGTTCTCGATTGAGGGACTCGGCGATTTCTTCCTTGAAGCACTGCTACCAAAATGTGCAGGTTCAGCTTTCTCTCGGAACGAACAATAATTCCTTCGCGTTCCCGGAAATAATCAAGGGTTTCGACTATAATCCTAATCGACTATTCTACAAATATTATGCAAATGTTAAGACCGTAAAAGGTACTAATATCCTGTGCATTTCCGTTTACAGCCGGTGGGGAAAACGATGCGCACTGCTGGCCAATGGCAAAATTATTGAAGTCCCCAGTGATACGCCTAGAAGGCTTGGTCTAGACAAATGAGGCCTGGATCTTGGATTAGCGTTCATCCTCACGTTTTGAGTTCCGGCTATTTTCGCAAACAATGGGTGAACACAAAAGCGTCAATGCATAACACGGTTCATGTTTTATTGGCGAGTCGTTGGCCGTGTAGTGTAACAGTTTTGCGCCCCGCCAAGAGGTGACCGCCCATCTACCGGTTTAGCACCGCAGAACTTCGCCGTAAAGGGTCAGAGATGAATATGGACGTGTTTTACTGGTTTGAATAAGGTTCCTTATGCCTCGAAAGCTGCGAGTGGTGTATTAAGGCGCGATTTATCATTTGATGAATTGTAGCGAAGAACTGAGTGAATCCGACCAACAGAAAGCCGAAAGAATCATCGGCGAGATGCTGCGCCGGGCGGGCTGGGAGGATGCCGATTTGTCGAAGCTGCGGAAAGGAGACCGGCAGAAGGCGCGGATGGCCGCGCGGCTGCGCCGCGAAACCACGATGACGTGGGCGTGGCTGGCCGAGCGACTGTCGATGGGGCACTGGCGGACCGCCGCCAGCGCCTTCAGAGCAATTGAGAATTCAACAATATACCATTAGTCATCTCTGACCCTTTAGACTTACGCAGCCAATCTCATGTATGCCATCCAAACCGATGCGTCTCTTCCAGATTGCCAATGGTGTAAGGAAGTTGCAGAAACTGCAAAAGAACTCGCGCCTAAACAATAAACATGCACCCGTAACTAGAGCGGACAATCAAACCATGAATAATAGTTTCTACATAATAATCGCTATTTTGTTCATTGGATGTAGTCATACGAATAAAGTGCTTCACCCCTCCAGAGAGCTGGATTATTCAGATCTGAGGATTTCATCCTCCCAGGTGCCGAATAGCATCCTGCTAAAGGCGAAGCTTATAGCGATGGTAGACCTCATAAATTTGGCTATTAAAACGGGCGCTTTAAATGACTCTTACAAAGCAATAATTTTATACCTACCAAACGAATCACCCTTGGATATTTCTTGCGATTCTTTCAGGTTACCGATCAAGTCAAGATTTAATAAAATAATTCTTAATACTGGACAATATCTTTACACAAATGGATTAAAGTCATTTATTGTGAGGCCTGATAGCTCAAGAGTCGTGGGATCTGATTGTTTTATTGTCGTTTCTTATTGCCTGCTTGGGGGTACAGAGGTTTCGTTTAAATATCAGGTCAAATATGATGGTTCACAGTTCCACATAGTTAGCCGCAAGTTTACCTCTGCAAGCTAATCCTATTAGAAGACTAAAATACCCCCAAAATCCGACCACTTGCTTAACTAGTACGAAAAACTGAACTCTACACGCCACCATAGGAATGGCCGTGGCAACGGAAAATGATTTGGCGCTGGAATGGCTTTTCAATTGCGAACCCTTTGTAAAGGAAGGAAAGCTCAGCTACTTAAACTGAACATCCAAACAGCGTATCCGTCTTGCTAACCTCATCTACTAGTGGTGGGCGAATTGGTTAACATAGGAGGGTGTCAGGATTGTTTCGAGAGTTCCAGGATACTGGACTCAGCTCAGCGATGCGCGTGAGTGTCAACTTCCCAGGATGCTCTTATTGAGACTTAAGCTTATCAACTTTGAGGACTTAAAAGATCCGCTGTTTTAAGAGTTATTTTTCGGCTTAAGAACTCAATCTCAAAGTTGATCCTGCCCTTTCCCCGTAATTTGAACCCCCTGCTTCAAATTACCCTACTTCCACTGGTATAATACTGTGACCCCCCAAAGTATCTATGCCACGAACACCATGGTGTAGAGGATTGCGCCGCCGTTTCCGACTTAGGCTCTCCCACGAAAAGCCAGCGGAGAGCTGCGAGGTCGCGCTGCAACCTTACTTTCTAAGCTGCGGCGGAGTGGGGCTAAATGCGCGGAAGCTAATCCCTTCGGCGCTGGCGCTGGTGGAATAAACATCAATATAAAAATATTTGGCCACTTTTTCCCAAGGTGGCAAGAGGCTGAAATCAAACCATTCTTTCAAAACGTTTTTAGCCTCCTCAGCTTGGGGGCGCCGTCCTAAAGGCGACACTTGGAAGAGTTTTTCGAATTCTTCCGGGTGCGCTCTCCAATTTTCGTAAACCAGTCGGGTTGTTTCTCTGTTATCGCTGTAAGAAAATGCGCCCGTTTCCATTCCGCCAATTTTCTGCGCTGCTTCTTTGAGCCCAGGAGCGTCGCGCAACGATTTGCCACCTTCATTTCCGCGCAGAAATTCTTCCAAAAATGCGCTATCAGTGCTCATGGCCAAATACCCTTTGCTGGTGCTGAAGGAAAAAGTTCGAGCGTTGGCGGTCCGGCCATCGGCGGTAGGCATCGCGGGCAGTTCCATCGAATAAACTTTTTTCCCCAAAAACTCTCTTTCTTTGAGTTCACTTGCGTTCATGGGCGGCGGGAGAACGGAAGTGCTCAATTTGAACGCCGAAATAAGTTGTTCTGGATTCTTTGATCCAATTAACATCAAGGAAGGTGGATTTTGCATTTCTTGCTCTGTAGCCCCGCGGGGAGCTTTCTCGACGCTGATGAAATCGTCACCCAGATTTCCAATAAAGCTTTTCTTAAAATCAAAATCGGGATCTTTATCTTTGCCAATGGTTCCCAAAGTCAATTGAAGCAAACCGCTGATTTGCGGCGAAATTTGGTTGAGCATGGTTTCTAGGCCTTCCCAGGCCGCCTGCGTGTTCAAACGCCAGCGTGTGTACTTAACTACATCCGCGGTCACGAATGGAGGCGGAGAACTATCCTTGTTGTCTGGGCAAATTATTTTTACCAAGCCGTGCCGCTTCGCTTCGGGAGAGGAAGCAAAGAATTCAGCCGTGATTCCTTCAGCATCGGAGCCGAGCTTTAAACCGGCACTTTGCAAACCGTCCAATCCAATCGCGCTCATTACCTTGGCAGGGTCAAAAGCAAACATATTGTTTTGGCCGGGAGCCGGTTTCGGCAAACTTTTTACAATTGCGTCATACACCGGTTGGAAGTTTACCCAGGCGTTCAATGCACCATTCCGGAACAAGGCTGGATACCGTTGCTGGAACACAGCTTGTTCGGCAAGCGGACTGACCATCCCATTGGCCTGCCGGATCAGGATTTTTTCTGCCGTTTTTAAATCGTCGCTCACCAGCAGCAAAGAACCGGATTGGCCAATGCTGACGTTAAAACTCTTATTTTTTGGCTGGTCATCATCCGGTTCGGCATCCCCGGCATCTTTTTCCTTATTGGCGTCTGGAAACGTTTTTTCGAGGAACTTGTCCATATCCGCCTTGGTGAAAATGAGAGTGGTTAAGGGAATATCTCTGATGGTGTCTTTTTTTAGCTTTTGCCCTGACTCGTCCCACTTTTTAAGCAAGGCAGTCAGGTTCGTTTTCAATGAGTCACTTTGATCACGTGTGTCACATAAAAAAACATAATGAGCATCGGACAAGCCCGAGCCTCCTGGAATCACGGCCACGGTCACTTGTCCCTGCAAAAAATTTCCATATTCTTTAAATTTGATTCCAAGCTTGCCTTCCAAAGGGGTTAACAAATCACTCTGCATTTTTTGCCAGAATTTGTCTTTGAATGATTTCATGGCCGGGTCCGCCACAAATTGACCCAGAGCGCCTGAATTAAAAGCTGCTTTGGCCTGGCTCCAGTCCGGAATGGTGATGAAAGCAGCCGTGTCCGCCGGCAACAATTGCTCCGCCGGCGGCAACGGCGCTCCCAAAGAACAAACAACTGCGCGCGCGACCATTGCCACGAAGCAGAACCACTTTAATATTCGAGCCATAAATTAAGTAAATTGGGTCCTTCCATCTCCGGTCTCATGCTCTCAACTGCGGGGGACCGGCTGGACACCGCAATGTAAGGAGTTTTAGCCCATTTGCAACGGCAGAAACCTTCGGCCGAAATATCTCAACTCAGAAAGAGGCTATTGGCCGCCCGAGCCCGCTGCTTTCACGCGCCGTGGAGGTTCGAGGTATCGGTATGGATTGCTCGGGTTGTCATTGTCGTAAGCAAAAGAATCCCGATGGTTCAAAAAGTACTTCACCAATTCAACCGGAATGGCAAAACCGAGCCCTTCGCCAAATGTGATTTTCATATTGGTGACCCCAATCACCTCTCCCCGCATATTAAAGAGCGGCCCTCCGCTGTTGCCTGGATTTATTTGTGCGGTGGTTTGCAAATAGAGCTCGCCGCCCATCTCTCGTGTTTTCGTGCTTAAAATGCCTTCTGTAACAGTGCGTTCCAGCCCCAGTGGACTGCCTATGGCAAAAACGCGCTCACCCACCGCCAATGCTTCCGAGTCGCCCAAATAAACTTTGGCAAATTTGGGAGACCCTTTGTCTTCAATTTTTAGCAAAGCGAGATCAGCATATTTGTTCAAGGCAATGATCCGAACTTGTTTATAAATATGACGGTCGAGTTGCCCATTTTTCTGCTGGTACACTTCAATCGAGATTTGCGTTTCTCCTTCGGTTACATGGAAATTGGTGATTAAATAGCCATCTTCATTAATAAAAAAACCGGAACCTAACCCGCTTGGCGTCCTCACTTGCACTACGCTTTCGCCCAGAACATCAACCAGATCCCGCACCGACCTCTCTTGCGACCCAGTTCGCGCGCTTTGATAAAAGCGGGTTGCACTCGCCGTATCCGATTCGGCTGGGACCACCGCTGGGGCAGGCCCCGATGCAGTAGCAGGTGCATTGGCCTTTTTTTCGGGAGCGTTCTTAACAGCCACATTTTCCTTTTTGGCGCTTTCGTGTTGGATGCTGGTAATTTGAGCTTTGGGAATGACTAAAACTGTGTAGCCGATATCGACCGCTACGGAATCCTTCTTGTTCGCCAAAATCTTCCCCGCGACTGCGGCGCTTTCTTTTAATTGAATTATATCCGCAGCCCATATGGCTGGCGCAATAAGGAAGGAGGCCCAAATCCACTTTAACATAGCGATAAGCTTAACAACCGCTTCCTTTTTTGCAAGAAAGCGTACGCTGATTCCCGAGGTTTTAGCTCGGGGCTTTTAGCCTGTGCCGGTGCCGAATGTCGTCCTAGGAGCGATCAACCTCCGGGCCTTCCTAACCGCTCCATGCTTACGCTGTGCGCAATCTTGCAAACCCAACAAACGGTCCCCATTTCTAGAACGCAGGTGAATGGAAAAAATTTGAAAATGTTTGCAGAGCGTTTTTTGGCTTGGTTATGCTCTCGTGCATGTTCCAAATGTGCTTGCGACCCAGCCACTGGACTTTTGCGAATGAGTGATGTTGCCTCCTCCTCTTCAGCTCCATTGCTTCAATTGGAAGCAATCGATAAGTCCTTTCCAGGCGTAAAGGCACTCAGCAATGTGCATCTGCGCGCGCAAGCAGGTGAAATTCATAGCCTCATAGGTGAAAACGGAGCCGGCAAATCCACTTTGATCAAAGTTTTGACCGGTGTTTACCGGGCAGACGGAGGCAAAATGTTGTTATCCGGTAAATCCATTTCCCCCGCTTCACCGGCCGAAGCCGAGCAATGCGGGATCAGCACTGTTTATCAAGAGGTCAACTTAATACCCCAGCTTAGCGTCGCTGAGAACATCACTCTGGGTCGGCAGCCAAAGCGCTTCGGACTGTTGAATTGGAAAGCGATTCGCTCGCGGGCCCGCCAGGCTCTGGAGCGCCTTGGCCTGAACCTAGATGTGGATCAGCCACTCAATTCTTATTCCATTGCCATGCAGCAGTTGGTGGCGCTGGCGCGGGCTCTGGACGTCTCCGCTAAGCTGCTTATTTTGGATGAACCGACTTCCAGCCTGGATGCTCGCGAGGTCGAGCAACTTTTTACCATCTTGAGAAAATTAAAAGCCGATGGGCTTGGTATAGTTTTTGTCAGCCATTTCCTCGACCAGATTTACGCCCTCACCGATCGCATTACCATTTTGCGCAATGGTCAAAATGTGGGCGAGTTCGCTACCAAGGAATTGCCCAGGCTGGAATTGATTTCGCGAATGATTGGCAAATCCGTTTCTGAACTGGAAGCTCGAGAAAAACAAAGCCGCGCGCGTTCTGTCCCTAAAAGCGGCGCCCCCTTTTTGCAAGCTCAAGGAATTGCCCGCGCGGGCTTAATCAAACCTATCGATTTAAACATTTATTCTGGCCAAGTCACTGGGCTGGCAGGGCTGCTTGGGTCCGGTCGCACGGAAACGGCCCGAGTTCTGTTTGGCATTGACCCAGCCGATCAAGGCGCAATCCAAGTTGAAGGCAAATCCACTCGAGTGAATAACCCGCGTCAAGCGATCGCCTTGCGCTTCGGATTTTGCTCTGAAGATCGTAAAACCGAAGGAATCATTCCGAATCTTTCCGTGCGAAAGAATTTATTGCTGGCCTTGCAAGCTCAGCGCGGCTGGCTGAATAAAATTTCGCAGTCAGAAGAAGTTGAACTGACCGAGCGCTATATAAAATCGTTGAATGTGATGCCCGCCGATCCAGAACGGAGCATCAAGTTTCTCAGTGGCGGCAATCAGCAGAAAGTTCTGCTCGGCAGGTGGCTGGCTGCGAATCCCAAATTCTTAATTTTGGATGAACCCACTCGAGGAATTGATGTTGGGGCTAAATTCGAAATCGCCAAATTGATGGAAACATTGACCCAAGAGGGCTTGGCTCTCTTGTTTATTTCCTCGGAAATTGAAGAGGTCACCAGAAGTTGTCAGGTCGTTGTGATTTTGCGAGATCGTGAAAGAGTAGGGGAACTAAGCGGCGAAAGCATATCGGAATCGGCAATCATGCGCACGATTGCGGGCGAACATAAGGAATCGGCCGCATGAAACCAGCCGATTCCAAAAAAACCGCTTCTGAAGCCATGGCGAAATTAAAATGGCCGCTCATCGCCTTGGCGCTTTTGCTGGTTTTAGATTGGTTCCTTTCTCCGGGCTTTTTTCATTTAGAAGTAAAAAATGGCCGCTTCTACGGGAGTCTCATTGACATACTCAATCGCGCTTCCCCAGTGATGTTGCTCTCCCTGGGCATGACGCTCGTCATAGCGACCGGGGGAGTGGATCTCTCCGTCGGCGCGCTCATGGCCATTGCGGGTGCTTGCGCAGCTTTGCTCCTCACCAAAACTAACCTGCCCACCGGTGCCGTTATTCTGCTTGTGTTGCTCATTTCGGCTGGGTTCGGAGCCTGGAACGGTTTGCTCGTGGCCTGGCTGGAGGTGCAGCCAATTGTCGCTACTCTAATTTTAATGGTGGCGGGCCGTGGTATTGCCCAATTGCTAAGTGATGGGCAAATAATCACTTTTGAAAGACCCGCTTTTGAATTTCTCAGCCGCGGTCATTTTCTTTTCCTGCCCTTCGCTTTTATTCAGGTGTTGATTTTATTCTTATTATTGGCCGCTCTCTGCCACAAAACGGCCTTGGGCCTGTTTATCGAGTCCGTGGGCGACAATGAGAAGGCGAGCCGTTTTGCTGGCGTAAACACCAGGCTGGTTAAATGGCTCGTTTACGCTTTTAGCGGTCTTTGCGCGGGCCTCGCGGGTATGATCGCAACTGCCGATATCAAAGCGGCGGACTCGAATAATGCCGGGTTATATTTGGAACTGGACGCGATTCTGGCGGTGGTGGTCGGCGGGACGGCCCTGACGGGCGGACGCTTTTTTCTCTTCAACTCTTTGGCTGGCGCTCTCCTGATTCAGACATTAACTACCACAATTTTAACCAAAGCCATCAAAGTTGAATTCACCCTCGTGGTCAAAGCGGTGGTGATCGTCGCGGTTTGTCTTGTCCAATCCGAGTTGTTCCGAAAAAATATCCAAACATTGTTCAAAAGAAAGCAAACCGCTTGATCCACTTTCTATCTCCATAAAACCGTGAAAGCAAAAAACATCCCATTTTTTGCCACAGTTGCCGTGTTTCTCCTGCTCTATATTGCAGCCTCGATTCATTATGCTCACTTCTTTTCCGTCGATGTCTTTGTCAATTTTTTCACGGACAACGCGGTTTTAGGAATTGCCGCGATTGGGATGACCTTTGTCATAATTTCCGGCGGCATTGATCTCTCGGTAGGCTCGTTGGTTGGATTGGTCAGCATATTAATGGCAATTTTCATTGAGAAAAACCATTGGCCTCCGGCTTTGGCCGCGCTGGGCTGTTTACTTTGCGGAGTGATCTTCGGCTGGGTTATGGGCTGGTTTATTCAGCGGTTTGCCTTGCCTCCATTCCTCGTCACCTTGGCCGGCATGTTTTTTGCCCGCGGTTTGGGATTTGTTTTGCAGATCGAGTCCATCCCAATTTCGCATCCGTTGTTTGCAAAATTTGGTGAATGGCGGCTGAAAGCCGGAGCGGTCGAAGTTCCTGCCACAGCCCTGGCATTTTTGGCGGTTCTGCTTTTGGGTTTGCTCCTCGCGCACCGCACCGCCTTCGGGCGAAATGTCTACGCTTTGGGTGGCAATGAACAATCTTCCTTGCTGATGGGTTTGCCCGTAGGCAAAACAAAAATTCGAGTTTACGCTTTAAGTGGATTTTGTTCTGCGGCAGCGGGCATAGTTTACACTTTATATACCTCTTCAGGCAATCCAACAGCCGGCTCGGGCCTCGAATTAGACGCAATTGCAGCAGTTGTAATTGGCGGAACATTGCTCACGGGCGGAGTCGGATTGGTCTTAGGAACGCTCATTGGCGTCCTGATTTCCGGCATCATTCAAACCATCATTACTTTTCAGGGAACACTCAGCTCCTGGTGGACCAAAATGGCCATCGGCTTTCTGCTCCTCCTTTTCATTCTGTTGCAAAAGCTCCTGCAACGAAGAAGAGCGAAATCCTCCGCCATTTGAGATCGTAAAAAACGGTTGGCTACGATCAGAAAAAGCCAACGGCTCGATACATCAAATTTAGGTCTGTGATTCATAACTCGGTCAGTGAATGAGACCAGACTAGCCTCCAATTATGCAGATCCAAAAAATAGAGGAACTTTTTACGAAACTCGTTGTTAATTATAGCATGAGAATAGAGGCTGCCGTTTAATTAAACAGCAGTTCATCTTAAAAAGAGTTGGACCATGAAAGCAACGAAGAACGCAATTAAAAAGGGAATGCTCTACGGTTCTCTCCTTATTGCGAGTTGCGCTTTTTTGATACCATTTACCGTCCCTCGATGTGGTAATTCAAAAAATGCTTGCATCAACAACCTTCGGCAAATTGATGGAGCCAAAGAACAGTGGGCTTTGGAGAACAAAAAGATGTCTGGCTATCAATTAAGTAAAGCGGATGAAGCTGGGATCTGTGAGTTCTTAAAAGGAGGACTCCCCAGATGTCCTCAGGGCGGCAAATATTCCTTGAATGCAGTTGATAAGAGTCCAACCTGTTCGAAGAAAGATCTTGGGCACTCGATTGATTAAAATAAAAAAAGAGAAATGCGAGCTTCTGCGTTTATGGTGCCCAAGGAGTTTCCAATTATTCCAACTTTAAGTTCCGATCGCCTTAGTTGCCATTATACATTTGTTAAACTTTTCCAAAAAAGACTGCAACTTTGGATGCGGCTACGTTCGTTGCCTAATTCCCCTGCCAAAATCCGTTTGGTCTCCAAACCTGGTTGATGTCTTTCTAACAATCGCCTTCCCTTTTAGCGTCTATTCGCGTGCATTGGCGGTTATCATTCCTCGCAGCAAATAATTTGCGGTATTCTTGTAACAATCCAGTTAGAATTCTTTAGGTAAGAGCGGGGAAAACATTTTCCCTGCATTATGAATGGAAATTTAACTTGTTCAAATTGTGGCAAGAGCTTGCCTGCCGACGCTCCTGCTGGTCATTGCCCCAATTGTTTGGTTCAGTTTGCCGTTCAGTGGTTATTTTCAAGCCCCTAAATCCACAGCCTATTATTTGCCGGGAAGTAAAGGATGGGAAAATGTTGATTTGAGCGTTCCTAAATTTTCCTGGAACCCTTCAGCGGCGTCGAATGAAACCGAATTTGTGTTTCATGATGGCCATTTTGGATTTACAATTATTGGAAATACTAATCATCCCGTTATTATTGAAGCCACTAGCGATTTAAACTCACCTGTATGGGAAACGGTATCGACTAATAGGCTAGATGGAAATTCAGCCCATTTCCGGGATTTCCAATCTCCTGCTCATCAGAAGCGCTTTTTTCGTTTCCGTTCTCCTTGAAAATGGGAGCCTTTTTCCATTCAAGGCTGGAGTCTTTCTATAGCCGCGAACGTTTACTCTTACAGTTCTCTTCCAACCAAACTACAAATTCTGATTCGGTGATTTCATTCGTGGCTAGGCATAAGACATATGCCGCCGCATTCGCCTCAGAAGCGATGAAATTATAACCATTCCTCGCAATTGCTCTAGAAAATTCCTTCCAATTTCCTTAGAACAGGATGGCCGCTAGCTATAAGAAGCCGTATTATGAATGAAAATCTGCTAGCATCACCTAGGAACCTGGTAGCGCTGAAAACTGAACATGTTGCAGGGGCAACTGCGGGCTTTGAGATTAAATAAACCAAAGACCGCCCCAGGCATTAGAAGTTCCGGCGGAATAGCAAACCCAAGATGACGTATTGAACACACTGAAATGGCTGAGGAAGACGATATTACTGAAGGGGCGGTGGCATTGACTGCAAAAGAGTCCATAAGCGTATGTGCGCGGTGGTATGCAGTGTTCATTCGGCCCTTGTTGCGCTCCCGCCGGGAGTTTTTGCCGAGCGTGGTGCAGCGACATGCCTGTGGAGGGCGGTCAGAGGTAGAGAATTTGATTTTTGGATTGGAGCCCCAAAAGCTTTATCTCATTTTTAATTATGAATCGGTTCCCAACGTCTTTATTGCTCACCAAATTTTAGGCCCTCCCTCGTGCTCCATGGATTTGGCGATCTCAGATGTCGCATTTACTTGGAGCATAATTTACCATCATGAGGATGGATTTTTTTCGAAAGGTCCATTCTTGCTTCTAAACCAGGAGACAGCCAATCCGCATAGTGACTGCTGATAAATCAATTAAATACTAATTACAGTGGAGAGAAATATTTCAGTAATTAAGTGACTTTAGCCCGCCTTTCCCTTGATTCGCAGGCGGCTTTGTGCAGGATATTCCATTCCCTTGCACTTATGAAAACTGCAAATATCTCCCGCCGTCATTTTGCCCGAAAACTTTAACCACGGCTGTGCTACTGAGGCCTTGAGCGGACCCGTAATTTTCTGAAGAATAATATATCTAAGTTCAGCAAAACTTTAACTATTCTGGAACTTCCTGAACACGGTAAAAACGGGTGCCACCAGGACTGGCAGGGGCTTGGAAAAATTGAACAGTTGCATTGGTCGTGCCTGTGAACTCCTTCTCCAAAATCCAGTTGGAAAAGTTTGTCGAACTTTGCAGTTCGTATCGATGGTGGGCCGCGCTCGAAAAAGACAGCTCGAATTGTGTTGCCGATTGCAATCTGACATCCAAACGAAGTTCAGAAGCTGCTTCATAAGCGCCGATGTCCACGCCTCCACCTTGTGGTCGGGGTGCGCCTCGTTGATCGACTTTTGGAGCGCCGTTGGGTGAGCCTGCATCCAGTGCTGGGCTTTCAGGAAAGAGCGCCATTGTAAGGGTTGGCCCACCATTATCAGCAAGGGGGCTTAAGCGAGGATCGCTGGAGTTTAGGCTTCCGGAATTTGTCAGTTTGGCAGATGAGTCGGAGCAAATGTTGTTACCTAAATCAATTATCGAACCCAATACATTTGTTCCCCCAATTCCATCAGCAATAATAGAGTTGAATAGCGAAAATGGTCCCCACAGCACAGCGATATTCGCACCGCCGCGCGTCAGGTTCTGGACGGCGCTATTTTCACTTAAGATCAAATTGGAGCTTATCGTGCAGTTCACCAAGGTACTCTCCGGATCGAACAGAACGCTATCCGATGAGTTACATATACCACCGCCCACTGCCGTCCCTGCTAAGCTGGTGGTGGAAGCTCCTCCCAAGGCGTGATTGAAAGCCACGGTGCAATTGGTCATAAACATCCGCGCGGCGTTCAATATGGCGCCGCCCCGGCCATCGCCCCCATATTGTCCAGGAGCAGAAACGCTGAGCCCCTCTGCCTCGTTTGCGTCGAATGAATCTGAATTCAAAGCTAGAATCCCATTTAGGTTATATATCGCTCCGCCAGAACCGGAACCTCTCCCGAACAGATTGATGGTGGTTCCTTGAGCGCGATTGCCATGGAACCTTGAATTTGAAACGGAGATTTGGGTTGTGCCTAAAATTGCAAGAGCGCCACCCCAGGCTTGTCGTGCGCTGTGTTGAGGCCAGGCTTGATTCAACAAAAACTGAGAGCGGTCAATTGATGCAGAACCAAACGTACAAATGGCGCCGCCATTTGCTTCCGCGATATTCCCTCTAAAAATGGTGTTCGTTATGGCTAATGTGCCTCCATTCTGAAAGATGCTTCCACCTTGACCTCCGGCGTCAGAGGCGGACGTGTTTTCTTGAAAGGTCGAATCGAGAATATCCAGTGTTCCGGATGCTTGGCTTATAGCCCCGCCCCATTGGCCTGAAGAATTGCGCACGAACAGACAATCTTTGAGATGTGTGTTTCCATAGTTAAGAAGACCCCCGCCAGAACCGGTGACATTATTGTTGGATAGAACACAAGAGTTCAAAGTCAAATTTCCCAGTTCATACACGTAAAATCCTCCCGCGTCACCTGAGATAGAACTTGTTTGCTGCCAGCCATCGGCAAAAGTAATATGGCTGGCCGTGAATGAGCCGTTCCCTTTAATATTAAATAGGCGCAGGCTATTGCCACCGCTTATTGTAATAAGGTGATCCTGCCCATCCAGCGTGACTTCGTTGGTGATTTCGATGGTTTTGGTTAATACAATTTTTGTGTCCGCACCGAACTGAATCGCGCCTCCCGATGCAATCGCGTCCCGAAATTGGTTTTCATCTTGGGAAATCAATTCAAAAATCGCCACCACCGATTTGTTTGTATTCATCGTAATGGCTATGGAGTTTGAGCTTCCCGTCAGATCACCATTCCAACCGGCGAAGCGCCATCCATTGGCGGAGACTGCGGACACAGTAACCGGAGCACCATTCGTATAAAAATCTGCTTTGGGAGAGGCAGTTACAGTTCCTCTGCCCTGTACCACAACGGAAAGCCAAAATTGATCACTTGCGAATGCGTGAGCCTCAAACGCACCAATATCACAACCATTTCCGGCAGGCCTTGCTAAACCGCGCTGATCTGTTGCTGGGCAAAATTGGGGCAAAGCGCGATCCGTCGCTGGACTCCCGGGCAAAAGCGCCAGAACTGGTGTGGCCCCTCCGTAGGTTCCCAGATCTGAAAGCATTGGATCGGTATTGCCTAGTGACCCAGTTGCCTTAATTTGCAAGCTGCTGTCAGAACAAATATTATTTCCATCATCCGCAATCGGACCGAAGCAATTTTTTCCCAATTTAGCATTGGTAATGATGCTGTTCTGAAGGGTGGTTTGATTGGTTGAAGCGTAAATATTTCCGCCGAATGTAAGTGGCGTGCTGCCCTGACCAGTTTGATCAAATCCCGGCTCTGCAGAATTGCTGCTGAAAGTCGCATGGTTTAGGAGCGCAACCCCTTGATTATATATGGCTCCTCCCATCCCGGTGCCATTTGCGCCTACATACCTCCCAAAACCGGTATTATAAAGGCGGGCTCCACCAAGAGCATTGTTGCCGAACCAAGTGGTATTCGTGCAATTTAATTGACCGGAGTTGTATAAAGCGCCGCCGAACCCGTTGCCCCCAGGATAACTGCTCACCTCCACCACAAATCCATCGGCCCCTTTGACTAAATTAGAAATGCAACTCGAAGCGATGAGGGCAAGATTTGAAGCGTTGCAAATTGCTCCGCCTTGAGCGGGAACTCCATCTATGCCTGCATTTCCTGCGCTAGCCCAATTTCCGGTGAAAGTACACTGGGCGGTCATCAGGGCAGCGGCATTGTAGAGAGCGCCGCCCAAAGCCGCACCTGCCGCAGTATGGCGACTGCCATCACCACCAGAACAGAAATTCGCTTCAAAACGGCATAATCTCAGATCCGAAACTCCGCCTTTCAAGTGCAAGGCGCCTCCGGCAGCCATACCCGCAGCAACACTATTGAAAAAACCGTTCCTTCCACCTTGAGCCCAATTCGCCTGAAAATGTGTGTTGCTTAGCTCGGAAACTGCTTGTTCCAAATAGATTGCTCCGCCAGCACCCGTCCCTGTTTCGCCGGTGATTGACATAGAATCGGATGACCCCCCGAAACTCGCGCCCGTGGCAGAATTGGTTAAAAATTCCCCACCAACAATTTTTATATTACCACCAAAGCTGCAAATGGCGCCGCCGATTGCATTGCCTTCGCTCCCTGAGACATAAGGCGACACAGCACCAGTAAGGTTTGCATAGGCTCGACCTCCAAGCGCAGCGTTTTGGGAGAAAGCCGAGTTTGTAAAAATCAAAGATCCTTTTGCATTATAAATTGCTCCTCCGGCCGCAAGGCCGCCGTTGCCGTGAGGCGGAGCATACTCAAACGGATGGTCGTCTGCGCCATCCCCACCTATAGCGGAATTATTCAAAAGTTTGCAAGTGTCCAAAATGAGAATGCCGCCATCCACATAAATTGCTCCTCCGTATCCAGGTTTTCCATCCAGTCCGCCACCATTGGTGTTTCCATTTTCGCCAATAAATTTGCAGTCAGTGATTGTTAATCCCTTGAGAGTTAGCGAAGCATTTGTATTTACCCAAAACGCCCTCACTTTGCCGCCGCCCGAGAAAGTGACTTGATGGCCTTGAGCGTCAATAGTGCTATTCGACTGAATAGTCAGTGTGTTGGTTAAAATTATGATTTCGTCCGAATCAAAAACGAAGGTGCCGCCGTTTTGGATCACTTTGTCAAAATTTGTTCGGTTAAATGCATGGACGGAAAAGCAGCAGAAAATAAGAAAGACAGTGATCATGCATAATCGTGAGCGGGCGTCATGCGCTGCAGCTTGATTAGTTTTTCGTTTGCGTGGATTCAGAGGCGTGCATGGCGTGTTCACAATTACCTTTAAAATGCGTTGTTACTGTCAGCTTTCACTACGGAATGTCGGGCGTCAATTAAATTAGATGACCATGAAATGCCTGGGGCGTGTGACCGGAAAGTAACCTAAAAAAGAAATAGCAATGGTTATCGGCTTTTTTGCGTTTGCGAATTGTATGTGTCTCTATACACTAGAGCAACTTGCATGCGTTGCGTTGCGCTCTCAAGAGCGGTCGCTGGGGTGAATGCTGGAACCGTCTGCACGAGGCCGATTACCTCAAAAGCAAAGTCGACGCCTAGCCTCAGGTTACTTTGGCGTCACACGCCCCGGGAGCGCGGACATTTTGTCCGCCAATGTTTGAAGGAAATTTTACTTAAGACGGGCGGACAAAATGTCCGCGCTCCCGTGCGCTGCCAATCGGGCGCGAGCGACGTGCATGCGTTGCGTTGCGCTCTCAAGAGCGGTCGCTGGGATGAATGCTGAAACCGTCTGCACGACGCCGATTACCTCAAAATCAAAGCCGCCGCCTAGCCTCAGGTTACTTTGGCGTCACACACCCAAATGCCTGTTAGGCAAAGTTAGAGTCGCTCTCCTTCTTGACCGCAACTGGTGTAAGCGCTGGGAGAGATTATACGATCGGCAATGGGCTCTGATGGTCTTGGAAAAGGCCCATCAAAACCTGGAAACAGAATATGGCGCGCGTGGCAAAAGCCAGGAATTCAAGGAAGTGCAACCGTATTTGTCCAGTAAGCCAGCAGGGGGCGAATACAGGGCCATAAGCTAGAGGCTCGGACGCAGCGAAGGCGCCGTTCGGATTGGAGTGTTTCGATTGCGAAAACGATTGGGCCAGTTGCTGCGCCAACAAGTTGGCCCGAACTGTTACCGGATTCGCCGAAACGGAAGAAGAATTGAATCACTTAAAGCAGATTTTGTGCGAAGACCATTCCTAGAAAGCAATGCAACAATGTTTGCAGAAACCGACTGGATCTATTAATGCCTGCCATGGTCAAAGGTGATTAACAACAATTTTACCCAAATTCACTAAACAATTGCTTTTATTTCTTTTCAAACTGAAGGGACAGTCGCCTTGACTGCAAAAGAGTGCTTAATGGTTTGCGGGCGCTGGTACACAGTGTTCATTCGGCCACTGTTAAGCTCCCGCCGGGAGTTTTTGCCGAGCGTGGTGCAACGCCATGCATGCGGGTAGCGTTCAGAGATAGAGAATTTAATTTCTGGATTGAAGCTACAAAAGCTTTATCTCATTTTTAATTATGAATCGGTTCCCAACGTCTTAATTGCTCACCAAATTTTACGCCCTCCCTCGTGCTCCATGTGTGCTGCTTCAGACGGAATTGGAAAAAGCGAATGATTGGCTAATATAGGCGCCAGCAAAAAGCGATTCCAATATGAGCAACGAAAGACGGCACTTCACGCCACAAGAAAAAGTAAAGATTCTCCGCGAACACATGGATTTGGCGATCTCAGATGTCGCATTTACTTGGAGCATAATTTACCATCATGAGGATGGATTTTTTTCGAAGGGTCCATTCTTGCTTCTAAACCAGGAGACAGCCAATCCATTTTGCCCGAAAACTTAACCGCGGCTGTGGTTCTGAGGCCTTGAGCGGACCCGTAATTTTCTGGCGAATAATATATCTAAATTCTCTTTTTATAAGAGACAATGAATAGTCCTTTTATCTTTTTTAAAAGGATAAACTCCTAAATGCCTACAAACTGTTTACCTCTTTAAAAGCCCGCAATTTGGTTAATTCTCTTTAATCCATTAAAACTTGCCCCAAAAAAGATGCGACTATTGTCATTTGCCTAATTCCGTTGCCAAAATCTGGGTTACTCTTGAAACTTCGTTGATCTCTTTCTAACAATTGCCTTTTTCTTAGCGTCTATTCGCGCGCATTGGCGATTATCATTCCTCGCAGCAAAATAATTTGCGGTATTCTTGTAACAATCCAGTTAGAATTCTTTAAGTAAGAGCGGGGAAAACATTTTCCCTGCATTATGAATGGAAATTTAACTTGTTCAAATTGTGGCAAGAGCTTGCCGGCCGATGCTCCTGCTGGTCATTGCCCCAGTTGTTTGGTTCAGTTTGCAATGGCGGCCGCCAATCATGAAACAGGCGCAACCCAGCCATTAGGAAGCACGAACCCCGACCCAAGTCGGCTGAATCTGCCCCGTGTCCGTTATTTCGGAGACTACGAATTAATCGAGGAAATAGCTCGCGGCGGCATGGGCGTCGTTTGGAAAGCGCGCCAGAGCAGCTTGAACCGAGCGGTAGCCGTAAAGATGATTTTAGCCGGAAAATTTGCCGGGGAAGCGGAGCTGCGTCGGTTTTACACGGAAGCGCAAGCCGCTGGTAATTTGCAACATCCAAATATCGTTCCCATTCACGAAGTGGGCGAGTATGAAGGGCACCACTATTTTTCGATGGATTTTGTCGAGGGCACAACATTGGCGAAGGTGGCCCAATCCAAGCCAATGCAACCAGCGGCGGCGGCCTCCCTCATGAAAACCGTTGCGGAAGCGATTCATTATGCGCACCAGCGAGGCACCTTGCACCGCGATTTAAAACCATCCAATATTTTGATCGACGCCCAAGGCCAACCTCACATCACCGATTTCGGCTTGGCAAAATCCTTGAATAAAGATGCCTCTATCACCGAAACAGGCGCGGTCCTGGGGACACCCGCGTACATGCCTCCGGAACAAGCCGCTGGCAGAAACGAACAAGTCGGCCCCGCGAGTGATGTATATTCGTTGGGAGCCATCTTATATCACCTGCTAACTGGCAGCGCTCCTTTCTTAGCGTCAAGTTCCACCGCGATTTTGCGCAAAGTGATCGAGGAAGAACCAGCGCCTCTTTCAAAAGCGAGGGCTGGAATTCCGGTGGACTTGGAAACCATTTGTTCGAAATGCCTCGAAAAAAATCCGGGACGCCGTTACCACTCCGCCAGAGAATTGGCCGAAGAGTTGGGCCGTTTTCTCGACCATGAACCAATTCAAGCACGCCCTGTGGGATTCACTCGCCAAATCTGGAATTGGGCGCGGCACAATCCCAAATCACTAGCCGCCCTTGGCGCTGCCGCGGCCGTGTTGCTTTTTGGATTTGTTGACCTGCTATTTGAGAAAGTGCGCTTCTTCCAATGGCAACAGCATCCTGTAGGTGAAAAACCTGGGCGCTATTTGGATTTTTGGTTCGAGCTCGCGCCGATTGTTGGGTATTGTTTGCTTTTGCCAATGATAGTGTATGGCCGCTGGCTTAAGGACCGCGGTTCACGAAATAAGATAATTTCTTCCACCCAGCTTTTTATCCTCGCAGGTGGTGGCCTGATCTACCTGTTCCTCGGCCTCTGGTGTGTTATGCAGCTCATGCATACGTATGTGTGGCATAACCCGTTTTCCTGGGTGACCACTGCCGGATTGCTCCTGGGCAGCCCCCTCATATTCTGTTGGTTTGGCGGGTTGCAAATCATACAAACCGTGAAATTGCATCACGTTTCGGTTTTTGGCAGTGTGCTGCCCGAGGGGCATTTTCTGCCGCGCCAACCGGTCCACTATAGCGTAAACGCTTTTGTTACCGGATTGCTGCTGAACCTGGCTATGTTTTGGGCATTTGCCAAAATTTCTTCCAAATGGTGGTACGACCCTCGTGATTTCAAACTCAACGATGAGCCGCCCTTTGGATTTCTTTTTCCGGCTTTTATCATCATCGCCACAACCGTCGCGTTTGCTTGCTGGCAATGGATGACTCGCAAGTTAAATCAAATTAACTCTTCCGTAACATTCCTCTTTTGGCTGCTGGTCGCGGGAGCGGCCCTCGTCTGGTTTACCGCTCCGGGCATCCGGTTTGTGCCTGCGGCCCTGGTAGCAGGCTTGTTGGGCGGATTTATTTTCAAGAAAGTAATAAAAATTCGCCCAGTTGCCCGGGAGAATTTGCCTGCTTTGCGGCTGCAAGAACTGTTTCAATGGAACAGTTTAAAAATGGGGATTGGTTGCGCCATTGCGCTTGCCGCCCAAGCAATGATTACAAAGCTGTTTTTTGCTGACTTATGGGGCGCCTTTCTGGTCAGTGCAATCGCTAATATGGCCTGGCCATTTTTAATTTATGCCATCCAGCATACCAGGGAGATTTCCAAAGAATTCTTCAAAGGTTTGTTGGTGCCTTTAGCCATTCCGAGCTTCGCACTCGTAGTCTTAATAGGAAGAATTGGCCCCCGCATGTATCTGGCCATTCCTATTGGGTTTGTCTTTGGGCTTTTTTTGCTAAAGTGGAGCGAATGGAAAGCGAAATCGCTTCGGACCACTCCTGGCTGGGTCGCCCAATAAAAAGAGAGCATGGATGAACCGAGCACATTGAATGAATCGCCGGGAATGCGTTCCGGGGCAAATGCCCGGTTTTGCCCTACTCACTGGAGCGTGGTATTCCAAGCTGCGGAGAGGCAGGATTCCCCGCAAACAGCCTTGGCCTTAACTCGGTTGTGCCAGGAGTACTGGCCTCCTATCTACGCCTTCATCCGGCGCCAGGGTTTTGCGCCACATCAAGCGCAAGATTTAACTCAAGATTTCTTTTACCGCCTATGCAGTAAAAATATTTTGAGAGCCGCTGATCCCGCTAGAGGCAAATTTCGCTCCTTCCTGCTAAGTTCAGTGAAGAATTTTTTGAACAATGAGCGCGACAAGGTCGGTGCCCTCAAGAGGGGCGGAGGCGCGGTCCTGATTTCCTTGGATGAAACCAACGCCGAAAAAAAATACGGCCAGTTGCCAGTCGCGCCAGGATTAAGCCCCGAGAAATTGTTTGACCGGCAATGGGCTCTCATGGTCTTGGAAAAGGCGCATCAAAACTTGGAGAAAGAATATAACGACCGTGGCAAAAGCCAGGAATTCAAGGAGCTGCAACCCTTTCTGTCTGGTGAACCAATGGCGCGCGAGTACTCCGGAATTAGCCAGCGTCTCGGACGCAGCGAAGGCGCCATTCGGATTGGAGTGTTTCGTTTGCGTAAGCGGCTTGGCCAACTCTTGCGCGAAGAGGTCAGCCAAACTGTTGCGGGTTTTGCCGAAATTGAAGAAGAGTTGAATCATTTGAGAGCCATATTATGCGACGGGGAGTGATAAACGTGTCCCGGAAAAATCTTCCACAAATAATCTGATTAAGTCAGAGCGGCTTTTACGAATCTTGTGAGTACAATCACCCAAAAGTAGGTGCCAGGAAACCTCGAACTCCAATTGTTCTTAATTTCTCCAGGACGGTTCAGTCGAAGTTCTTCGTCTAAGATTTCTTCGCGGCTTTCGCTTGATCCAACCGCTCAGACTGTTCATGCTGGGCGCACTCATTTCCCTTGCTATTATGAAAAGCTCATTGATTTCCCGTCGGCATTTCGCTCGAACTACATTGACCGCGGCTTTGGCCCTCGGCGCTTCGCCCGCATTCCTGCGCGGCCAAAACTTAAACAGCAAATTGAATATTGCGGTAATTGCTTGCGGCGGCCGTGGTGGATCCAATTTGCAATCCGTTTCTTCCGAAAACATCGTTGCGCTCTGCGATGTCAACGCCCGCAATTTGGAAGCAGCAGCGGCCAAACATCCCAATGCGCGTAAGTTCACCGATTTTCGGAAACTCTTCGAACAAGAGAAAGATTTTGACGCAGTCGTAGTGAGCACCTGCGAACACACCCACGCCTTCGCCACCATTCTCGCATTGAAACACAAAAAGCATGTCTATTGTGAAAAACCGCTGACTCATAACATCTGGGAAGCCCGCCACATCCGTGAAGCAGCGGCCAAAGTGAAAGTCGCAACCCAGATGGGCATTCAAATCCATGCCACGGATAATTATCGCAAGGTAGTCGAGCTGGTCCAAAGCGGTATTATCGGCCCAGTAACGGAAGCTCATGTCTGGGTTTCGCGAGCATGGGGCTGGCAAAGTGAGGAAGACGCCAAACGAAATAAAGATATCGTCTGGGTAACAGAACGCCCCAGCATGGCCGACCCTGTCCCAGCCGAATTGGATTGGGATCTTTGGCTTGGTCCTGCCCTCGAACGCCCCTTTAGCAATGTTTATTTTCCGGGACCAAAATGGTATCGCTGGTGGGACTTTGGCAATGGCACAATGAGCGATTTAGGCAGCCACTGGAATGACCTTCCTTTCTGGGCCTTGAACTTGAAAGCCCCTTTAACTATTGAAGCCAGCGGGCCGCCCCCTCATCGGGAAATTGCCCCCGCCTCGATGAGCGCGACTTATGAATACGGCCCCCGTGGCGCCATGCCTCCCGTCAAATTGACCTGGCACCAAGGGGAGAACAAACCGGAAATTTGGAAGAACGGCGGCATACCCCAATGGGACAGCGCCTGCCTTTTCATCGGCAGCAAAGGAATGATCCTTTCCGATTACAGCAAGCATCTGATTTTGCCCGAGAAGGAGTTCGCCGAAGTCCCCAGGCCCGCGCCAACTCTTCCCCGCGTTAAAGGACACCACGAAGAGTGGATTGAAGCATGCAAAACCGGCAAAACGCCTAGCGCCAATTTCGAATATTCCGGCTGGCTCACGGAGGCGAACCACTTGGGCAATGTCGCTTACCGCACTGGCAAAAAACTGATTTGGGATCCGAAAAAACTCGCCGCCACCAACGCTCCCGAAGCAAAGCATTTTATTCACCGCGAATATCGTAAAGGTTGGGATTTTAACAAATATATTTAGGCGAAGGCCTCGATCCTCGCCTGCGCGAATAATGGCTATAGCAGCTATTGCAAATGCCCTCGAAAAAATTGTAACTTGTTCCCATTCTAAAACCCGAATGAAAATTTCAAAAGTAATTGGCTTAACTTTGCTGGCGCTCTGTTTAACGCTTCCTCTTTCTCTGGCCGCAAAGGATGTTTCTTATTCAAACCCTGTCATACCGGGAGATTACCCGGACCCCTCCGTAATCCGAGTTGGCCGCACTTATTGGGCTACTGCCACCACTTCCGATTGGGCCCCTTTATTTCCCATCCTGCGCTCGACCGATTTGGTCAATTGGCAGCAAGTTGGCAATGTCTTTAACAATCGTCCGGATTGGGCCGTGGGACGTTTTTGGGCGCCGGAAATCTCCGAGTATAAAGGCAAGTATTACGTTTATTATGTCGGTTTAAAGCGCAACGGACCGCTCAGTGTGGCCGTCGCCACGGCGGACAAGCCGGAAGGCCCTTACACCGATCATGGCCCGCTTATTTCCCAGGAAGACGGATCGATTGATCCAGTCACCATTGAAGATGAAAATGGCCAACGCTACTTAATTTGGAAAGAGGACGGGAATAGCCGCAAATTGCCCACGCCGATTTGGGCGCAAAAGCTCTCCAATGACGGCACGAAATTGGAAGGGCAAATGCACGAGCTGATTCGCAATGACGCACCGTGGGAAGCAAATCTGGTGGAAGGCCCGTTCCTCCTCAAACGCAATGGTTGGTTTTACATGTTTTACTCAGGCAACGGTTGCTGCGGCAGAAACTGCAACTATGGCATGGGCGTGGCTCGATCTCAGAAGCTGCTCGGGCCCTGGGAAAAATATTCGGGCAACCCAATTCTCATCGGCAACGAAGAGTGGAAATGTCCGGGGCATGGCAGCATTGTTTCCGATCCGCAAAATCGGGATTACTTGCTTTATCATGCTTATAACGCCAAGGAATTTACCTATGTGGGCCGCCAGGCGCTGCTCGAAAAAGTGGATTGGAGCCAGGATGGCTGGCCTGTCATTAATCAGCGCAATGGCCCGAGCACGAATGCCATTGCTCCTTTTGGGCATGCCGCCACTCATGCGCAGCTTGCCTTCGAAGATTTATTTTCAAAGCCCGAAATCAAGTCCGATTGGCAATGGCCCCAAGCCCAGCCGCCTAACGCGCGAATCGAGAAAGGATGGCTATTGCTTCATCCAACGGTCGAAAAAAGTTCTGACATGCTCGGCGGTGTCATGGCCATAAAATCCACTTCCGGCGATTACGAGGCGGTCACCAGCTTGGATAGGACCAAATTATCAGGCGGAGCGATGGCCGGACTCTCCGCATTCGGCGATGTGCAGAATGCTTTGGGCGTGGCCATGGATGCTTCCAAAATAATTATTTACAAGCGACAAAACGGGAAAACCGAAACCTTGGCCAGCGAACAAACAACCTCCCGCATTCTGTTCATTCGCATGAATGTGCGCTCCGGCCACAAGTTCAATTTTTCCATTAGCGACGATCGCAAGCACTGGATGCCCATTGGCTCAGCCGTTGATTTGGAAGGTGCTTATCTCCCTCCATGGGATCGTGGCATTCGCATCGCGTTAACCGTTGGTGGCGCGCCCGACGCGGAAGGGCGATTTGATTATCTGCGAATTGATCCGAAAAGCTCTAACTAATTTAATCACTACTCCAAGTCGCGGTCGGGCCTTTCTTTTCTCAACGAGGTTCTGCCATCGAGACGCAGAATTGCATCGGAACTCGGTCAGCGTAACTGCTGTAATGCTGCGGAAAGCAGGTCGTCTCGATCTCCGTCGAAGGAGCCTTTCTCCGGTTTAAATGGAATCCGCGGCTGAAAACCTTTTTCATCGAGTGCTGTTCCATCCGGCAAGTAGTCGATCCACTGAGGCACACTGACTCTCAATTCCAAAGGCAGCGGAATAAATTGTGGGTTCCCGCTGGAGCCGCACGTGTGGTCTCCCATTGTCGTGACATTCGGCGCGCCGCTCATCATGGCAATGAACGATTCATTGCTGCTCATGCACCTCTGCCCAATCAGCAGCACCACAGGGCGGTTATAACGCCAAATTTTCGACGGCGATATAGTTCGAGGTTTTTTGTTGGTAAGATCGTTGTGCTTGGGGCCATTGCGAAATTGACTGTATGCGTAAGTAAATTTCTTTTCCAGAAAACGTCCGGCTACTTTTTCGGCCAGCGCTTCGCTTCCTCCTCCGTTCGGCCTCACATCGATAATCAAACCTCGAGTGTCACGCATCTCTTCAAGCACCCGCTCAAATTGGGTTGGAATGTCAGAATCACTCCAGCTCCCAATGAAAATATAACCGATTTTCTCGGTTGTAACTGTCCAACGAATATTGCGCCCGGCCTGTTGCAGCTTGCCCAGGATCGTTTCTATCGCGGCGGGATTGAAATTGGCAGATCGAGGACGATTGAACACCGGCACATCCGCCTCAGCCAGCGTTAGCCAAACATGAAGATCGCGCAACGGCCGAAGCATTTGCGCGGCTATATCCGCGAATTCGTAAGCCGATTTGCTGACGATTGCTTTAGGCCGATATTCATCCCGCAATTTTGTCCAGTCCACTTCCGGGCGCAGAACAAACATGGCGTAATGCTCATCAAACGCTTTCCAAAGTTGATCAAAAGCCGATGCCGCAAGTTCCTCAGTGATTGGAGGTGGCACTTTTAAGGCGCGGCTTTCCAATGCTTTTAGATACTTAGCGGTGGCTGCGGATTGATCGACCAGGAATGCGCGGCGAACCGAGTTGCTTAAATCAATATCGACAGTCAGATCTTGCGGCCTCGGTATCATCGCCAAATCGCCGGCATGCCAGCTCACCATAAACTTTGCATGGGCAATCGCTCGCATCTGATGCACTAATTCCTTCTGCCCATCTTCAAAAACAGTTTCGGGTGGAAAAAGCTTTGAGATTTGCGCCGGATGAAATCGCAGCCAAACATGCGCTATCGATTCAGGTTCTTTGCTGGCAGAACTTTTAAGCCCGCCGCCAGCGCGCGGGATTACAAGAGCCCAAACCGCGCCATCCACACAATGGCCTATCCCAACGTCCGATATCGCCGCCTCAATTTGCAATTCATCGCCCACCTTAAATTTGAATTCTGAAACTCGAAATATATCGTTAGTCCCAAATTCCCAACTTCTGCCATGTGCCGGGTTTGCATCTCCCTCTTTCAGCGAACTCGGATAACGATCCAGCAGATTATATCCCAAGCATGGATTGGTGAGAGTATTTAGAAAAATTGCGATACCGAGAAATAAAGCGCCTGCCCTCATAATTCCATTCCCTCTTACAATGCAATAAACCTTTTACGGTAACTACTGTTAACGTGATCGCTCTTTACCGTGGTTTTTTCGCCCTTACAAGCTCAGACTACGACCTTAAGAAGCCTTCCGATTCACATGCCCGCTGCCATTTAAGATTGAATCTGAAGAAACTTTCAGAAACATTGACAATAGAAACAAACTCTGTAGAGTACGAAACTCTACTAAGATTAGTAATTTACTTATGATTGAGACTGCCACCACCGCTAAAGTGTCGCACAATGAGGTGCTGAAAGAAGCTAATCCTACCCTAGGTGGCTCTATTGCTGCAACCTTGGCCCAAACGGATACGGATCGGTTTTCCGAAGATGACTCCCAATTCCTCAAATTTCATGGAGTTTACCAGCAGGATGACCGTGATAAACGCAAATCCGGCAAATATTACATGTTCATGGTGCGGGGTCGCCTCCCCGGTGGGGTTGTCCAAGCCGACCAATATCTGGCTTTTGACGATTTAGCCACCAATTACGGGAATAACACCCTGCGTATTACCACCCGCCAAGGTTTTCAGTTTCACGGCGTAATCAAGAGCGGCTTGGGCAAAGTCATCAAAGGTATCAATGACTGCATGTCCACCACACTGGCCGCCTGCGGAGATGTGAACCGGAATGTCATGGCGCCAGCCACCCCCGCGACCAGCGAACTGGTGGAGCGGGTGCTGGACGATGCGCGATTACTTTCAAAAGCCTTGCTGCCGAAAACACGCGCCTATCATCAAATCTGGGTGGAAGGGCAGCCGCTAAACCTTGAAGAGGAGAACAAAAGCTTCGTAGATCCACTGTATGGCAAAACTTATTTGCCTCGAAAGTTCAAGACAGCCTTTGTCATTCCCCCGTTGAATGACATTGATGTTTTTACAAACTGCCTGGGGTTTGTTGCGATTGAGGAGAAAGGCCAATTAGCTGGGTACAACCTTTTGGCTGGCGGAGGCATGGGCATGAATCACGGCAACACCGAAACGTTTCCTCGATTGGCGGATGTAATCGGTTTTTTTACGCCAGAACATGTTGAGGCCGTGGCAAAAGCAGTGCTCACAATCCATCGCGATTTCGGTGATCGTACCAACCGCAAGCATGCTCGTTTGAAGTATGTTTTGGAAGATCGAGGTGTTGCTTGGTTCCGCCAGGAAGTAAATCAACGTGCTGGCATAACTCTGGCGGATGCGCGGCCCTTTCAGTTCACCCGGCAGGGCGATCTCTATGGCTGGCATAAACAATTTAACGGGAAACATTTTCTTGGTTTGTTTGTTGAGAATGGCCGGATCAAGGATGCAGATGGATACCAGCTTAAAACCGGTTTGCGCAAAGTCGTTGAGCAATTCAAACCAGAAGTCCGCTTAACACCTTCGCAGAATTTGCTGCTGGTAAATGTTCCCGAATCACAAATTGATGCGATTTCAAAACTCCTAGCCAGCCACGGTGTGGCCGTGGAAAATCAGGCTGGCGCCGTGCGACGAGCGTCGATTGCCTGCCCAGCCTTGCCAACTTGCGGGCTGGCATTAGCTGAATCCGAGCGCACGCTGCCGGATGTCTTGACCCGGATTGAGCAGTTGCTGAGCGATCTGGGCATGCCTAATGAAGAAATCATTGTTCGCATGACAGGCTGCCCAAATGGCTGCGCCCGCCCGTTCATGGCTGAGATTGGGTTTGTGGGCCGCGCGCCGAATAAATATCAGCTCTATTTAGGCGGAAACGAAAGCGCCACGCGTTTGAACAGGCTCTATAAAGAGAACGTTAAAAACGAGGACATTATCAACGAGCTAAAGCCACTCTTTACGCGATTTGCGGCTGAACGTCACCCCGGCGAACGCTTTGGTGATTGGTCCACGCGCGCGTTATTTGCTACTCCCAGCGCTGCCGCGCCAACTGGCAATTAAACCAAAACAAGTGGACAATTTAGATCCAGCAACAATTGCGCAGCTCAACACGAAGTTCCAGGCTCAACCCGTGGAAGCCCTGTTGGGATGGACATGGGACCGCTTCGGGAGCAGGGCCGCGATTGGGACCAGCTTTCAAGGCGCCGGCCTGGTCACAATTCATATCGCGCGCACGCATGGCTATTTGTTTCCGATTTTTACTTTGGATACAGGCCTGCTCTTCCCTGAAACGATAGCGTTAAAAAAACGGCTCGAAGATTTTTTCCAAACGCCCATTGAAGCCTTGGAACCTGATCTAACGGTTGAGCAGCAAGCCGCCGCCAACGGCCCGGAACTTTGGCTGCGTGATCCAGACCTATGCTGCACCATGCGCAAAGTTCTGCCATTGCAGTCCAAGCTCGCCACGCTCGAAGCATGGATCACTGGATTGCGGCGGGACCAATCGGACACTCGCTCCACAACAGCCCTGATCGAGCTTTATGACGCGGAATCGGTCTCTGGAAAAGAGTTAATTAAAATAAATCCTTTGGCCAATTGGCCCCGCCAAAAAGTTTGGGATTACCTGAAGGAGCATAAAATACCTTACAATCCGCTTCAGGACCAAGGCTACCGCTCCATCGGCTGCCAGCCTTGCACCGTCAAAGCAGGCGCGGGTGAAAACGAGCGGGCAGGGCGCTGGACCGGTTTTAACAAGGTCGAATGCGGCATTCACACATTTATGGCCCGCAAAGCTTAGGCTTTCTTTCTTTTCTTATGGATTATCTTTCAAAACTGGAAAACCAAAGCATTTATATCATGCGCGAGGCGTTCAATAAATTCGAGAACCTCGCGATGCTCTGGAGTATTGGAAAAGATTCCACAGTGCTGCTGTGGCTGGCTCGCAAAGCTTTTTTTGGTCACGTTCCGTTTCCACTGGTGCATGTGGATACTACTTACAAGATTCCAAGCATGATCGAATATCGCGACCGTTTGGTAAGCGATTGGAAGTTGGAATTGGTCGTAGGAAAAAATGAAGAAGTGCTCGCGAGCGGCGAAACGTTTCCCAATGGCAAAAAGACGCGCGTGGAATGCTGCGGCGCGCTAAAAAAAGACGCGCTCAAACAGGTCCTGGATAAACACAAATTTACCGGTGTAATCGTCGGGGTCCGCCGTGACGAAGAACCAACCCGCGCCAAAGAACGTTATTTCAGCCCCAGAGACAAAAACATGGAGTGGAATGTGGAAGATCAGCCGCCGGAACTTTGGGACCAATTTAAAACTGATTTTGTCAAAGGCGCCCATATCCGGATTCATCCGCTGCTTCATTGGACTGAGTTAAATATTTGGGAATATATCGATCGCGAAAACATTCCTGTCATTCCCCTTTATTTTGCCAATGGCAAAGGTGAACGCTATCGCAGCATTGGCTGCGCTCCTTGCACTTTCCCGATCCGCTCCAACGCCAAAACAGTTCCCGAGATTATTCAGGAACTAAGGCACACTAAAACCAGCGAACGGAGCGGGCGCGCTCAAGATAAGGAGAGCGAAGACGCTTTCGAGAAGCTGCGGCGCGACGGCTACATGTAATCTTTTGTCACCCTAATCCTATGCAGCCATCCAGCATTCCTACGGAGCAGCTCAAAATCGTCATTGTCGGCCACGTGGACCATGGCAAATCGACTTTTGTCGGACGCCTCTTTCATGACACCGGTTCCTTGCCCGAAGGCAAACTGGAGCAATTGCAAAAAATCTCGGAGCGCCGAGGTGTTCCTTTCGAATGGGCTAATCTCATGGATGCGCTCCAAAGCGAGCGTGACCAGAATATCACCATCGATACGGCCCAGATTTGGTTCCACACCAAAAAACGGCAGTACGTCATCATTGACGCGCCGGGGCACAAGGAATTTCTAAAAAACATGGTGACCGGCGCGGCCAATGCCGAAGCGGCTCTGCTCTTAATTGACGCAAATGAAGGGGTGCAAGAGCAATCGCGGCGGCATGGTTATTTGTTGAACTTGCTCGGGATCAAGCAAATTGCTGTTCTCGTAAACAAAATGGATTTGCAGGCCTATTCCCAGGAGCGCTTCGAGAGCGTGGAAAAGCAATATCGCAAATTCCTCCAGTCCATTGGAGTCGAGCCAAAATTTTTCATCCCAATCGCGGCCAAACACGGCGATAATATCGCCCAACGCAGCGCCAATATGCCTTGGTGGCAGGGCAAGACCGTGTTGGAAATTTTAGACGAATTCCACGTGGCTGAAGCGCCTTATTCGCAACCATTGCGTTTCCCAATTCAAGATGTCTATCGTTTTGATGACCGCCGAATTTTGGCGGGCCGCGTCGAATCTGGCACGTTAAAGGTGGGAGATCGCTTGCTCTTCTCGCCTGGCAACAAAACCAGCGTGGTCAAAACCATCGAGCGTTGGAATGCTCCCTCGCGGGATACCGCCTCCGCCGGTGAATCTGTGGGTGTGACGCTGACCGAGCAGATATTTGTGGAGCGTGGCCACGTTGCTTCCTTGGAAAGCGTGCCTCCTTATGAATTGTCCAAGTTTAAAGCAAAACTATTTTGGCTTGGGCGCGAACCATTCCGCAAAACCAAACTTTACAAGCTCAAGCTGGCCACACAGGAATTGGAGTGTGAAATCGAAAGCATTGAAAAAGTAATTGATTCCAGCAGCCTTGAAACTGTTTCACGCAAGGAAAAGGAAATTTTTGTCGGCCGCAACGAGGTAGCGGAGCTAACATTAAAAACCAAACGCCCTTTGGCGTTCGATGCCCACTCTGAAATCGTGCCTACAGGCCGGTTTGTAATTGTGGACGGGTACGAAGTTTCCGGAGGAGGAATTATCGCGGAGGATAATTACCCAAGGCGCACCTCTGACGGAACCATTCGTAGCGACAATCTTTATTGGAGCCATGGAAAAGTCGCCGCGGCCCAGCGGCGGTTGCGCAACGGCCATTCCAGCTATGTGGTCTGGCTTACCGGCTTGTCCGGAGCGGGTAAATCCGCCATCGCCACCGAGTTGGAGCGAGAGCTGTTTAATTTAGGAAAGCAGGCTTTTGTCCTGGACGGGGATAACATCCGGCACGGTTTGTGTTCGGACCTGGCTTTCTCGCCGCATGACCGCAAGGAAAACATCCGGCGCGTTGGCGAGGTTGCCAAATTATTCGCGGACGCCGGGCTGATCTGCATTACCGCGTTTATTTCACCCTATCGTGAGGACCGTCAAATGGTTCGGGAAATGATGCTCGAAGGTAAATTTATCGAAGTCTTCGTCGATGCCCCGCTGGCCGTTTGCGAACAGCGCGACCCGAAAGGCTTATACGCGAAAGCTAGAGCCAATGAAGTGCGCGAATTCACCGGCATTTCTGCTCCGTATGAACCGCCCCAAAAACCGGAATTACACTTGCACACCGATCAAATGAGCGTAACCGAGGCGGTTGCCAAGATCTTGGATTATTTGCACGTGCAGGAAGAAGACGGCGCAATTTTAATTTAGCCAAAGTTGAGTCTTTTCTGGTTTTACTTGCTCCCGCGGCTTAAGCGGCTACGTTGAGAGGATGAAAGTTTTTCTTTCGATTCTGGTGGCGCTGACTCTTGTAGGATGCGGCAAGGGAAATAATAACGCTGCATCCGGCGAAAATACCAAGCCGCCTGTGACCCCGGGAACAGTCCCCACCAAGCCGAAAGCCGTTTCTGATCTGGAGAACTCATTAGCTAAACCACTTCCTAGCAACGCAACAAGTGCAGCAGCTATTACTCCTCAAAAAATCGCAAATGAAAGGCCCGCTCCGCCTGCTCCAGCTCCTCGCGCCCCTGAAGCGCCCGCGGAAAAACCATCCATCAGCACAACGGCAACTTTGGCCGCTGCTCCAATTGCGACCCCAAATGTGAGTCCGGTGCCCTTTGCCGCTAAAGAGGAACAACCCGCGCAAGCCGCTAAAAATTCAGGAACCCTCTCTTCTTTAGCCAATAACGGTGGCATTGCCGGTTCTCTGCCAGTGGATCAACTAACTCAAGGCCTTAAGGAAGCGTTGGGGAAGGGCGTGCAAAGCGCAATCGCCAAATTAGGCGCCGATGGCGGGTTTCTCACCAACGTAGATGTGCGCATCCCCGTGCCGGATAAGTTCAAACCGGTCGAGACCGCTTTGCGCAGGCTTGGTCAGGACAAAATAGTGGATGATTTTATTGGGACCATGAATCATGCCGCTGAGCAGGCCGTCCCTTTAGCCGCCGATGTTTTCGGTCAAAGTTTGCGTTCCATGACCATTGCTGATGCTCAAAATATTTTGCAAGGCGCTCCGGATGCGGCCACTCAATTTTTCAAACGAACCACTGAGACTGAATTGCGAACCAAGTTTGCTCCGATTGTTCAAAGCGCAATGGCTAAAACCGGTGTCACAGCCGCTTACGAGCAACTCCTAAGCAAAGCCAAATTTGCCACCCCATTTCTTAATGCGACCGGTTTTGATCTGGACAGTTACGTCACTGGAAAGACACTGGATGGCGTGTTCATTAAAGTTGCGGAAGAAGAGAAAAAAATTCGCGAAAACCCGGCCGCCCGCACCACCGACTTGCTCAAATCCGTCTTTGGCTTGCTCAAAAAGTGAGCGGGCCTAATTGTTCACCAACCGGTACCAATTATCGCGCTGAGCCGGTGCATAACCCAAATCCGAAATCAAACGCTGCATATCTTTGACCGTCATGCGAAAAGTGGTTCCTGCTTGTGAAACTACATTTTCCTCGATCATGATGCTGCCCAGATCATTAGCGCCAAACTTCAATGCCACTTGTCCGATTTCCAGTCCTTGCGTTACCCACGAGCTTTGAATATTCGGAATATTGTCCAGGTAAATGCGGCTGAGCGCCTGCATCCGAAGGTACTCGTTCGCTCCCACGGTAGGAGCTTTTAACTTCGTATTTTCCGCTTGGAACGTCCAGGCAATGAATGCAGTAAAGCCCCCCGATTTATCCTGCTGCGCGCGCACTCGCTCCAAATGTTCAATTCGATCCTCAATCGTTTCCACATGGCCGAACATCATGGTCGCGCTTGAGTTCAAACCCAGCCCATGCGCCACATCCATCACTTCCAGCCAATCATCACTCATCGCTTTTAAGGGAGAAATCCGTTTGCGCACCCGGTCCACCAGAATTTCTCCGCCGCCTCCCGGAATCGATCCCAAGCCAGCTTCCTTGAATTGCGCTATAATCTCGGACAACGGCAGGTTAAATACTTCACGAAAATGCACAAATTCGCTTGGGCTGAACCCGTGAATATTGACCTGAGGAAAACGGCCATGAATGTGAGACAACAAATCCAGATACCACTGCATGTTTAACTTAGGATGATGCCCCCCCTGCATCAAAATTTGTGTCCCGCCCAGCGCCAGAGTTTCCTCGATTTTTTTGTCCATTTCCGCGTGGGTGATTACGTAGGCGTCATCGTCTCCTTCCACCCGGTAAAACGCGCAAAACTTGCAATAAACATTGCAAACATTGGTGTAGTTAATGTTCCGATCAACGATGTATGTGACGATTTGATTGCCCCTTCCGTTGTATGCGGCTGCTTTATGCAGTTCCCTTCGCCTATTGGCTAATTGGCCTAGCTCGTCGAGTGGGAGCGAGTACAAGGAAAGCGCTTCCGCCGGCGTGATCCGCCGTCCATCCCAGACTTCTTGTAAAAGGGAATCTAAATCAGTGCTAACCGCATTCACACCAGCAAACTTAACCAATCGAAGCCTGAAAACAATACGGAAAAGCCATTTCGACGGAGCGCGACTGTATCTGGCGTAGCGAAGCGGAGCCAGATCAGTCGCAGCACAATCCCAAAGGGATTGCAGCTATTAGCCCAGGGTTGCGAGGAACGAGCCACCCTGGGTCAGCCATCCAAAAATTTCCTCCACCCCAACTGGGGTTGCAGCAACGTTTGAAAATGACGATTACCTTCTCCACCCATTCCTTTTTCTAAATTTTTCTGGTTCGTTTTGCTGGCTCCCAAATTGGAAAATAAATACCCATTTAGAAACCGTCCATCAAACACCGCTTGATTCCCTATTCCTTCGCAACCGCGCCATACTTCCGCTGCAAATGTTCTCGCACGGTCAGTTTGCCCACCTTTTTCGTCCGGTTCTTATTCTCGCGCTCGATTTCGTCGATCCAATAATAACAAACCGGATAATCTGTATAAATGAAACCTGCATCCCCAAACTTGTGGTGCAAGCGCAACCACAAATCCCAATCTTCATTGAAGTCCATGCGTTCGTCGAACATGCCAACTTTGTTAAATGCGCTCCGTTTTACAATGGCTGCGCTCGGTAATGTTGGATTATTCGTCTTGATCCGCTTCAAATTCGCCGAGGTCCCACCGATGTAATCGTGAAACTCCCCGTTGAACACCCGGAAACAATTGCCCGAAACTAAGTACAGCCCTTTGGGATCTTGCGTAATCGTTTGGCGCAGGAATGTCAGGGCAAAAGGACAGAGAACATCGTCCGCATCCAAAAATTTAACCCAATCCGCGTTGCAATTCCGCACCGCAAAATTGCGCGCGGCAGAAACACCTGTGGCCTTCGGATTTCGAAACCATTGAATGCGTTTGGTAAACTGAAAGATCTTTGTATTGATGGGTGGAGTGGAACCGTCATCCACCACAATCAGTTCATCTTGCGGGCCAAGCTGTGGCAAAATGCTAAATAGGCACCGCTGCAAATAATTCTCTTGGTTATGGACCGGGACAATAACACCAATTGTTGGCTCTGATGGCATGACCGGAGTATGCCTGGCCGGGTTCAAGTTTCAAGAAAACTACTTAGGGCTCTTTCAACCGGCGCTTAACTTTCCGAAACAGAATCTACCTGCAAACCCTGCTCGCGCAATCGTTGCAATTTGTAAATTAAGGTGCGACGAGCAATGCCAAGAGATTTTGCCGTTTCCGTCCTGTTGAAATTGTGTTTGCGCAATGTTTGCAAGAGCACTTTATCTTCCACTTCCTGCAGTTGTTCGGGGTTTGTTTCGGGCTCTTGCGGCCTCTTTTCCCAGGCCGCGCAAATTCGGGCGGGCAAGTGATCCAGCAAAACCAGTTCCCCCCGCGAAAGCAAGGAAGCCCGCTCCATCGCGTTCTGCAACTCGCGCACATTGCCCGGCCAATTATATGCCAGCAGACATTCACTCACATTGGCCGAGAGACGGGAACGGCCCTTGCTAAACTGTTCCATGAATAAATTAGCCAGCGGCAGAATGTCTTCCTTCCGCTCACGCAACGGTGGTATGTTTAACTCAATTACATTAAGCCGGTAATAAAGATCTTCGCGGAACCGGCCTTTGGCGACCTCTTCTTCCAGCTTCCTATTGGTCGCAGCCAAAATCCGGACGTTTGCCTGAATTTCAGTATTTGAGCCCACTCGTTGAAAACTGCCATCCTGGGTTATCCGGAGCAATTTTGCCTGTAACGAAGGCGACATTTCGCCAATTTCATCCAGCAAAATGGTTCCACCGCTCGCTTGTTCAAATCGCCCAATGCGCCTGTCCGAAGCGCCGGTGAATGCCCCGCGTTCATGACCGAACAATTCGCTCTCCAGCAACGTTTCAGGTATGGCCGCGCAATTCACCTTCACCAATGGGCCAGAAGCGCGCGGGCTCCAATGGTGGATTATATTTGCCAAAACTTCCTTGCCCACTCCGCTTTCACCCGTGATCAAAATCCTGCTGTCCGAAGCCGCGACCAATGATGCATCCCGCAAAATGGACTGCACGACTGGACTGAATGCCACCACATTGGGAGGCAATTGCTTTCCATCCTCGAATTTCAATGGATCATGTTTTTCCAGGCCGGTGGCATCTCGAACGGTGTCAAGCAACTCATCAAGATCAATCGGCTTGGGCAGGTAATTTAAAGCCCCGTCGCGCATCGCCCCAACAGCGTCCCGAATATCGGCATACGCTGTGACCAGTAAAACCGGCAAGGAGGAATGCTTTTGACGCGCCTGGCGAAACGTTTCCAGCCCTGACATCCCGGGCATCCGCACATCTGAGATCATCAGGTCGTAACTCGATTTACTTAGTTTATCGAGTGCCTTTTCGCCGGAACTCGCCGTCTGCACATGAAAACCCTGGCTGCTTAAAAATGTCTCCAGCAAGCTTCTTTGGCCGGCGTCATCATCCACCACCAAAATATTTCTCGAGGCGGAATTATTTTGTGAAGGCGGTCGCATGGTTTTTGTCGTTGGCGATTTTAATATGGCAGATTCGAAAAATGGCCCCAACGGGTTCGTTGCCGAGGCATTCGATCGTCCAACCGTGCCCCAGAATGATCTGTTGAACAACGGCCAGGCCCAATCCAGTTCCTTTTTCATTGGTTGTAAAATAAGGTTTGAAAATTTCCGTGCGATTTCCCGGTGGAACACCATGTCCAGTATCTGCTATCTCCAAATCAATTTCGTTCCCTTTTCCGGGCAAAATGCGCACTTGCACTTCGCCGCCTTCCGGAACAGCCTGGGTCGCGTTCAACAGCAAATTAAACAATGCTTGGCGCAGCAATTGTTCATCGGCCGAAATCCAAACATCCTCTTTAAATCCGGAGAATTGGATCTTCTTTTCCTCCATGTCAAAGGAGAGTGTTCGGGCGATGTCCTTGACCAGGGATCCAAGTTCCACGGGGGCAAAATGGACTTCACGCGGCCTCGAGTAATTAATAAATTCATTTAATTGCGCGGACAGCCGGTCCGATTCATCGATAATCTCCCGCGATTTTCGAGTTATTTCAGGGGAGACATCCGGTTGCCGCGAAATGATTTGGGCCAAGCCGCGGATAATATTTAAAGGATAGATCGGAAGAGCACA
>JADMIO010634433.1_pt1 | contig 52221 bp, 37 predicted proteins | sample 8958161 | NCBI WGS metagenome assembly JADMIO01 (sample SAMN16585339, study PRJNA669376) | soil metagenome | isolation source: Crop rotation soil | place: USA: Cullars Rotation, Alabama | collected 2011
TATCGCAGCTGACCGACACGAAGTTGCCGTGGTATCTGGTCGTCGTCGGGATGGTCCTCCTGTGGGTCAACGGCATCCTCGCGACGATCCCGCCGGCGCTGCGCGCGGCGACGGTTTCGCCGGCGATTGCGACGCGCTCGGTATGATCGGACGCGGTACGCGTTGGCGATAGGCCGACGGATTCTCATGAAGATCCTCATCGTCGAAGATCAGCCCGCAGTCGCCAAGGCGCTGCGAATGCTGTTCGACCTGCACGACATCCAAGCGTCCGCGGAGTCGACTCCCGACGGCGCGCTGCGCGCGCTCGCGAGCGGAGGCATCGATCTCGTCGTGCAGGACATGAACTTTTCGCCAGGCGCGACGAGCGGCGAGGAAGGCATCGCGCTCTTTCGCCGGCTGCGCGCCGCCGATTCCGAGTTGCCGATCCTCCTCCTCACCGCGTGGACGTCGCTCGAGACCGCGGTGCAGTTGGTGAAAGAAGGCGCGAACGACTACTTCGCGAAGCCGTGGGACGACGTGAAGCTCATGACGACGGTGCGCAATCTGTTGCACATGCGCGCTCTGAAACTGGAGAACGAGCGGCTGCGCCTCGAGCGCTCGCGTTCGCGCAGGTCGCTCGCGCGCGAGCATGACTTGCGCGGCGTGATTTACGAAAGCGACGCGATGCATCGCGCCGTCTCGCTCGCCATCCAGATCGCGCGCGCCGACGTGCCGGTGCTCATCACCGGTCCGAACGGCGCGGGAAAAGAAAAAATCGCGGAGATCATTCACGCGAATTCGCGGCGCCGGCAGAAGCCGCTCGTGAAGGTGAACGCCGGCGCAATTCCGGACGAGCTCATTGAAAGTGAGCTCTTTGGCGCGGAGCCCGGCGCCTTCACCGGATCGAATCGCCTGCGCATCGGCCGCTTCGAGGCCGCGAACGGCGGCACGTTGTTTCTCGACGAGATCGGAAATCTCTCCGCCGCGGGGCAGATGAAGCTCCTCCGCGTTTTGCAGAGCGGCGAATTCGAGCGCCTCGGCTCCAGCGAAACGCGGCGCGTCGACGTGCGCGTGCTCTGCGCGACCAACGCCGATCTGCCCCAAGCGATCGCGCGCGGCACGTTCCGGCAGGATCTCTATTTCCGGTTGAATGTCGTGGAGATCGCCGTGCCGCCGCTCAGCGAGCGCCGCGAGGATGTCGTGCCGCTCGCGGAGTCATTTCTCCAGCCGCCGAAACAGCTCGGCGAGGCCGCGCGCACGGCGCTTCTCACGCATGACTGGCCGGGCAATGTGCGCGAGCTGCAGAATCGCATCCTCCGCGCGATGGCGCTCAGCGAAGACGACACGATCAGCGCCGAGGCGCTCGGCTTCGGCGCCGCGCGCGAGAGCGGATTCGGCGAGGCGTCGATCGAGCGCGGTCAGATCGAGATCGCCCTCCTCAACGCGAACGGCATCGTCGCCCGCGCCGCCGAAGCCCTCGGCCTCTCGCGCCAGGCGCTCTATCGAAGGATGGAGAAGCTCGGGATCGTGATGGAGCGGAGGCCGAAGTAGAGTTGCAGAGTTGCAACTACGCTCCCGCATCATCCTCGCGCTCGTGCTGAATGCGCTGCTCGCATTCGCGATGACGTTCGTCGCGACGCGCGTGGCGCGCGCGCTGGAGATGCGCGAGATCGTCGCGTACGCGCTCGCGATGCTCGTGACGCTGCCGGTCATCCTGTGGACGATGGGGCGCGTCACGCATTACGTCTCGCACACGCTCGAGTCGCTCGATGACGGGCTGCGCGCGTTCCGCGATTCGGACTTCAGCGTGCGCCTCGCGACCGATGCCGCGGATGAATCGCCGTCGCGCGTGAAAGCGATCTACAACGACGTCGCCGAGCTCCTTCGCTCGCAGCGCAATGACATCTATCAGAAGGAGCTGTTGCTCGACACGATCCTGCAACGCACGCCGATCGGCGTGGTGCTCGTGAATGCGGCCGACCGCGTCGCCTACTCGAATGCCGCGGCGCGCGAGCTGTTCGCGAACGGCGGCCGCATCGACGGCTCGGTCTTCACCGAAATCGTGCAGCGCCTCGCCGCGCCCATCCGCGACACGCTCACGACGAGCGGCAGCGCGATCGTCACAGTGCCCGGCGAAGCGCAGCACGAGACGTTTCACCTCACGCAGCGGAGGTTCCGCCTCAACACGCTCGAGCACCGCCTCGTGCTCGTCGAGCGCCTCACCGCCGAGTTGCGACGGCAGGAAGTGTCGGTGTGGAAAAACGCGATCCGCATCATCAACCACGAGCTGAACAACACCATCGCGCCGATCAGCTCACTCGTGCACTCCGCGCGCCTCGCGCAAGAAACGCCGGCGCGGCGCGACATGCTGCCGGAGATCTACGAGACCATCGAAGAGCGGCTCGCGTTTCTGCGCGCGTTCCTCGAGTCGTACGCGCAGTTCGCGCGGTTGCCCGCGCCGTCACGGCGCCCGATGCGATGGTCGGCGATCCTCGACGACGTCCGCGCGCTCTACGACTTTCGCGTGGAAGGCGCGGCGGACGAAGAGGCGCTCGTCGACCGCGCACAGATGCAACAGGTGCTCATCAACCTCGTCAAGAACTCGCACGAGTCGGGCAGCGATCCCGCCGAGATCGTCGTCTCGATTCAACGCGCGGCCGACGGAACGCTGTTGCGCGTGTGCGATCGCGGCCGCGGCATCTCCGAAGAGGTGATGCGCCAAGCACTCATCCCCTTCTTCACCACGAAACCGTCCGGCTCGGGCCTCGGCCTCGCGCTCTCGAACGAGATCATCGAAGCCCACGGCGGCCGCATGCGCCTCGAGGCGCGGGAGGGGGGCGGGACGGTGGTGACGTGTTGGCTACCGTGACGCTCACGGACGGAGGCGGGCGCGAATCCATTCCACGATGACGTCGACGTAACGCGTCTCGAGCTCGCGTAGAAACGGGAACTCGCTCGGCAATCCGGTCTGTGCGCGCAAGAAATCATGATTGGCGCCCGCAATCACGACGACGCGGCTCGCCGCATTTCCGCTCTCCTCCACGATGCTTTTCATCCGCGGCGCGTTGAATTCCGGATCGGCGACGGAATCCTTCGCGCCGTAAATCGCGAGCATCGGCATGCGCAATGCGCGCAGCGCAGGCAATGGATCGTGGTCGCCGTTGCGCCGCATCCAATCGCGGGCGGGCGCGTCGCGCGGAGCCGGCGCATACACCCACGCTTCGTCCTTGAACGCTTCGTAGAGCGCGGACAAATGCTCCCACCCTTCGCCCGCGCGCATCGAAACGTCATTGTCGAGCACGAGAAACGCGAGCCGTCGCCGGATGAGACGCTCGTCCCATTTCGCCGCGCGCATCAGAGCGATTGCCTGGCGGAGTCCTTGCGCGGACGGACTCTCCACGGGCCCGCATGCGCTGATGAGAAACGGCACGTCCGCCGCCACCGCTGCTTCGAGGATGATCCAGTGGCCGCGGCTGTGGCCGAGGAGGCCGGTCGCAGAGGCTGCGACGCTGGGGTTTGCGCGGATGGTGGCAAGCACCGCCGCGACGTCCGCGCCGAGCTCGCGGAATGTCGCGAGCTCGGAGCTCGATCCCGTCGATGCGCCGAAGCCGCGCTGATCGAATGTCGCCGCTGCGATGCCGCGCGACGCGAGCACATTCGCGAGAAGTGCCATCGCATTGCGGCTGAAGCCTCCCGATCCTGCGACGAGAACGACTGCGGGAAACGGCGGCTTGCCGATCGGAAGCCGCAGCGTTCCGGCGATGGAGATCTCGCCATTGCGCGCGGTGAACGTTTCTTCGCGCAAGGGAACGCGCTCGAATCGCGTTCGGCGCGCTCCTTCGACGAGCGTGAAACCGCCGTCGCCAAACAGAAGCGCGCCGGTACGCGGAAACATCGGCAGCGCGAGGCTTTGTCCCGCCGAATACTCGGCATCTCCCGTTCGCTCGAGCTGCCGGAAGCGCCCCGTCGCGAGCTCGACGAGCACGACGGAGATCTCGATCGCGCCGATTGCTGCGAGCTCACCGTTGCTGCTGCGATACACGCCCTCGATGCTGCGATCGCGCGGGCCGGCAACCGTTCGCAGGAGCCGGATCGGTCCGCGCGAGTGATCCGAAGACGCAACGGTGCCGACGAGCTCGCGCGCGCTCACGTCGCCGCTCACATCCCAGCTCTCGGCCCCCACCGTCGCGTGAAATCGAACGTGCGAACCGGTCATCTCGACGCGATCGATCGTCCCGCTGCCGCGCGGCGCTACCCAGATCGTTCCGGTTGCATCGTCTTTGATTACGACGCGCAAATACGACATCGTCGATTCATCATCGTGCGACGCCGCCGATGGCGCATCCAGACGGACGTCTCCAGCCCACGATCCAGAAACATGCGTCGCGCTCGCCAACACGATTGCCGCAAGGAGTCCCATGCATCGAGCGTAGCGAGGCTACGCGCGGCGGCAGAGCGATTCGATCCGAAAGGCGCGTCCGGAGATGCGAACCCGTCGCCTCGCGATGCGAAAGCGTCAGCCGCTCATTAGGCGCCGCACGTTCGCGCGAAACGCACTGCCCGACGTGAGCACCGTTCCATCGGCGAGGATGACGCGATAACGGCCGCGAAACCATCGCTGGATCTCGCGGACGCGCGCGACGTTGACGAGCGCGGAACGATGAATGCGCACGAAGCCGGGCGAGAGCCGCGCTTCGAGTCTCTGCAACGCGTCGCGCATCACATGCGTGGCCTTGCCGCTGTGAACGCACACGTAGACGCCGCCGGCCTCGATCCAATCGATCGACGCGAGCGGAACGAGCAGCGTGCGATCGCCGGTCGTGACCGCGAGATGCGGCGGCGGTGCCGCATGCTGTTCTCCTCGCGCGGACCAGCGCAGCGCGCGCTCGACGCTTTCGCGGAAGCGGCGGCGCGTGAATGGCTTCACCAAGTAGTCGGCCGCGTCGATCTCGAACGCATCAACGGCGTACTGTTCATGCGCCGTCACGAACACGATCGCCGGGCGATGCTTCGCGCCAGTCGCCTCGGCGACACGCAATCCGTCCGCATCCGGCATCTCGACGTCGAGGAACACGATGTCCGGCCTCGTCGTCCGGATTGCGTCGATCGCGGAGCGTCCGTCCGCACATTCGTCGACCTCGCCGATCTCCTCGTGCGACGCGAGCAACTCGCGAATGCGGCGACGCGCGAGCGGCTCGTCGTCGACGATCAGCGCTCGCATCACCGCACGGCCTCCCGCCGCGGTTGCAGCTCTCCCGCGATGCGAAATGGCATGCGCACGGTCGCGATCGTGCCGACATCGTTCGCGGATGTCACGATCAGCGAGGCTGCATCGCCATACGCCGCGCGCAATCGCAGCCGCGTGTTCGTCAAGCCGGTCGATTCATCGGCGCCGGCCTCTACGCCCACGCCGCTGTCGCGCACCTCGATGACCAACTCGTCGCGCACGCGCTTCGCCGTGACGCGAATCCAGCCGCGCCCCGCCCGCGGCGCGAGGCCGTGTCGCACCGCGTTCTCCACGAGTGGCTGCACGATGAGGTTCGGCACGAGTGCGTTTGCGGCGTCGTCGCTCACCGCGGTCTCGAAGCGCAGCATCTCGTCGAAACGGATCCGCTGAATGGCGGCGTAGCTCGCCGCGAACCGCAACTCCTCCGCCACCGTCAACTCCGCCTGCGCGCTCGTTGCGACGCTCCGCCTGAGGAACTCGCCGAGGTGGCTGAGCATCTCTTCGGCCCGCTCGGGGGCGGTTGCGACGAGCGCGGAAATTCCGTTGAGCGCGTTGAGAAGAAAGTGCGGCTCGAGCTGGGAGCGGAGCGCGCGCAGCTCCGCGCGCGACGCTTGCGCCTCGAGCTGCGCCGCCGCAAGGAGTGCGAGAAGCGCGGCGAGCACGACACAGTCGAGCGGCAGCACGCGGATGAAGAGGCGCGCGTAACCCGGCCACGCAACTCTCGTCGGCGACAGCATCCAGATCACCGCCATCGTCGCAAGCGTGTGCAGGGTCGCGATCGATGCGCCGGCGATCGCGGCCATCGAAGCGCGCCGAGGAATCATCGCCGCGAGCCGCCGGAGCAGCGGCGTGCACAATGCCCACAAATACCATGGCGGCACTTCCGTGCGGAGCGCGTCGCCGAACGTGATCGTGCGTCCGCTGATCTGACCGAGCGCCCACGTTTGGAGCACGAAAACAGCGGCGACGATCGTCGCCAGCGCGGCGATTCGAAGCGAAGGGCGGACGCGGGCGCGCACGATCGTGATGGTACAGTGCCGCGGCGATGCGCGAACGGTGGGACCGCGCGACGCCACTCATCGAGCTCGACGCCCGCGCGCTGGCATCGCTCATTCAGCCGGCATTTCCAGGGCGCCGCATCAGCGACTTCGCGCCGCTCGCCGGCGGGCTGGCAAACACCAACATTCGCGTGCGCGTCGAGCCCGATGACATGAATCTCGTCGTCCGCCTGTACGTGCGCGATCCGGCGGCCGGGCGCAAAGAACGCGCATTGAGCGCGCTCGATCGCACGCGCACGCACATGCCGCAAATGCTGCACTTCGACGCCACCAATGCGATCACCGGACATCCATACGCGCTCATCGAATGGATCGAAGGGCGGCGGCTCGAGATTGCAAATCTCGATGACGGCCGCGCGGCCGGCGCCGCGCTCGCCGGCATTCACAGCATCGCGTTTCCGCACTTCGGAATCTTCGATGACGATCTGAGCGTCACGAGGCCGATCGACATCGGCCGCAGCGGCCTCCTCGCCTTTCTGCGCACTGCTCTTCTCGACAGGCGCGGCTCCGAGCGCCTCGGCGAACAACTAACGAATTCGTTGTTCGCGTTCGTCGCGCGCGAGGGAGCGCTGCTCGATTCCTGGCCGGCGCCTCCCACGCTCACGCACGGCGACTTCGGCGCGACCAATCTCCTGATCCCCGACGGCGCGCTGGCCGCCACCGTCGTCGACTGGGAATTCGCCTTCAGCGGCAACCCGCTCTTCGACCTCGGCAATCTGTTGCGCATTGCATCTCCGGACTTCGAGCGCGCGGTGCACGCCGGTTATTGCGGCGCGGGCGGCGAGCTTCCCGCCCGATGGCGAGAGATGGCGCGGCTCGCGGACCTCACGGCGTGGGCCGAGTTTCTGAGCCGCCCGAACGCGGGCGCGGCATTGATCGAAGATGCGCGGTGGATGATCGCGCGGACAACGCTCGGTTGAGAGATCAACGGCGCGTGGCGATTTGCCACGTGTTGCCCCAGCGGTCTTCGACCATACATCGCCGATCGCCATACGGCGTCTCGAGCGGTTCTTCGATCGACCGCGCGCCCTCCTGCATGGCGAGGCGATACGTCGCATCGGTGTCGTGGACGTAGACATAGAGAAAGGCCGGCGTCGCATCGCGAAGGCCGGCATCGCTGATCATCAGCATCGAATCGCCGATCCTGATCTCCGATGGCCGGGCGCTTTGATAGTCGCCCGTCGCGCCGAAGACGCGCTTCACAAAGGAGACGAGTTGCTCCGCGCCGTTCGCGACGATCCGCGGCGTCACGGTGTGCCAGCCTTCCGGAACGGCAGGCAGAGAACTCGATTCTTCTTTCGCCACGCTGCGATTCAAGTACAAGCAGCGATCGAACGTCAACGCGTTGCGTTGCGATCGACGCGCGGAAGGGGAGATCGCGGCGGTTGCGCTCCTACCCGACGCGCACCGTCAACATCGACACCGACCCGCCATCCACTCCCTCCACCGGAAACGTGACGCGGTCGTCCGCGCGGCGAGCACCGAGCACGTACAGCAGCGGAAGGTAGTGGTCGGGCGTCGGCGCGGCGAGCATTGCGTCGGCGCCGAGGGATTCGTAGGCGACGAGAGGCGCGTCGTCGCCGGCGAGCATGAGCGCACGGGCGCGCTCCTCGAATCGCAGTGCCCAATCGAACGCCGCGACCGGGTGGCGTCCCCACGCGTAGGTGTGGAGGTTGTGCACGAGATTCCCGCTGCCCATCACGAGAATGCCTTCGTCGCGCAGCGGAGCGAGGCGGCGGCCGAGCTCATAGTGAAACTGCGCGGGCTGCGTCTCGTCGATGCTGAGCTGCACGACCGGAACGCTCGCGTCGGGATACACGCGACAGAGCACCGACCACGTGCCGTGATCGAGTCCCCACGAACCATCGAGCTCCGCGCCGGTCAGCTCGCGCACGCGATGTGCGAGCGCGAGATCGCCGCGCGCCGAATAGAGCACTTCATAGAGCGCGCGCGGAAAGCCGCCGAAGTCGTGAATCGTGCGCGGATGCTCCATCGCCGTGACGAGCGTCGCGGGCAGATACCAATGCGCCGAGATGCAGAGAATCGCGCGCGGGCGCGGCAATTCGCGCCCGAGCGTTTCCCAGCGGTCGGTGTACGCGTTCTGCTCGAGCGCGTTCATCGGATTGCCGTGGCCGAAGAAGATCGCCGGAAGACGGCTCATGTCATCGCCGGCGCTGCACGTTCAGCGCCCATCATCGCGACGCTCTCCGCTTCGGACCGGCGACGACCAATCCGGGCTCCATGGTCCACTCGGTCGCGTTTCCGGCGGAATCCTCAATGGAAATCCGAAGATCGACTGCACCGCCGGCACGCGCAGCGTCGTCGAGCGCGACGCGATACAACAGACCGCGCGGATATTCGAAAATCGTGAACTTTTCCTCACGATGAGCGTCCTCCATGACTTCGACGGCCGGCAGCGTGCCACGTCGTTTCTCCATGCTTTCGCCACGACACCGCGGTCGCCTCGCTGGAGCTGCCGTCGTCGTTCGGGTCGGCGGAGCGCTCGAGGGCGGCGATGATCGCGGACATCGTGCCCTGCCCTGTGGATCCGAGAACCTTGTACGCGATGAGCGTGACGTCGGGTGCGACGCCGATGAGGTCCGCGCCGTCGGCCGCGATGATGCCGGCGACGTGTGTACCGCGATCGTGGTCGTCGCGCGGATCGGCATCGCCGTTGATGAAGTCGTAGCCGCCTGCCACCTTCTTGCCGGGGCCGAATCCGCCGCCGAGCGCGGGATGCGTGTAGTCGATGCAGGTGTCGATGACGGCGACGGTGACGCCGCTGCCGCGAGTGCCGAGCTGACTCCACACCTGGTCTGCGCAAATCTGCGTGATGTTGCGCGCCGGCGTGGCGGATGCGCGAAGGATCCGGTCGTGATGCACCGCCGTGACGTAATCGAGATTGCGCACGGCATCCAGATCCTCTTCGGGGATCGTCGCCGCGACGCCGGCGATCACGCGCGAATAGCGGTGTCGCCCGTCGTCTGCGCGAGCGCAGGCAGATCGCGAAACGAGACGATCACTTCATCGCGTTTCCAATCGTCGAGCTGCGCGGAAGCGAAGTGGCCGTCGTGCCGGTGATTTGCCGCGCCGTTTCGTCGCACTTCGACGCGTTCCGGCGAGGCCGCAACCACAAACGCGAGCGCAATCGCCGAGATCGCAAGTCGAGAGAGACGTGGATACCGGGTCATCAAGCCTCCTCGAGCGGTCGGCTTGCCGCAAGGAATACGCCGACGCGGCAAAAATCGCAAAGCGCTCACTGCGTTGAACATAATTCCCAATACCCGCGTCAGGAGCACGTGAAGCGTACAAAACTCCTAACGCGGCCCTGGCTAATGAAGTGGACACTCTCAGAGAGGAAGGATCCGTTCGATGAACACAGCGAAGCTCGAGTCCGTAATGTGCGGCGTAGCCGGCGAATACTTCGTGGCGGCGGAGCTCTCCCGACGGGGATACATCGCGTCGATCACGCTTCGCAACACGCGCGGCGTCGATATCCTCGCCTCGAATCGCGAGGCGACGAAAACGGTGGCAATCCAGGTCAAGGCCAATCAGCGCGGTACTCGCGAATGGATCCTCACCGAAAAAATCGACCGCGCTGATGCCGTCGTGGATGGTCTCGTGGAGAATTTGTACTTCGTCTTCGTGAGCATTCCACGCGACGGAGCGCCGCCGTCGTATCACGTCATCAGCCGAAGCGAAGTCGCGCGCCTGACGCGCGAAGGATACGAACGCTGGCTCGCTCGACCGGGACGCGGCGGCCGCCCGCGTGCGGCCAGCAATTCAATTCGCAAGTTCACGGATGTCGACGGCAAATATTTGGGCGCGTGGTCGGCATTGGGATTGGATTGAGGCTCTCAATGCAGAGGACCTTCGCATCCGTTGCCGTCATTCTCCCGGTGTCTGCGTGCGCCTCGTCGCCATCGGCGCCGCCCGCTTGCGCTCTGCCGGAAAGAGACCGTATTTGGATCGATCGCGCTCTCGATGCGTGGCGATTCGCCTCGCGCGAGATCACCGGCATCGCTCCAGTGGCCGGCTTCGAGGCGATTTTCTTCAATGCGGATTGCGTAATGAGGAGCGGGAACGCATTCAGCAGCCCGACCACAAATGGTGTGCGGTGGACCACAAGCCGTCATGCCGGAACGATCGCGATGCCGGACGGCTCCGAGATTCCGGCGGGTGTCACCTCGTTCACCGCCGGCGCGAAGGGATCGACGTATTTCGTGATGTCGACGCCCAGCGTGTGGGAAGCCGCCGGCGTCGGCGAGGGCGCGGCACTCGAGACGACGATGATTGGCGTGCTTCTCCACGAAGGCTCTCACGTAGCGCAGCTCGCGCCCTATGGCCCGCGGCTCGGCGCACTCATCGAGCGAAATCACCTTCCCGATTCGTTCAATGACAATGCTGTGCAGGAACGCTTCAAAGGAAACTCGGAATTCGCCGCATCGGTGAAAGAGGAGACACAGCTCTTCGTCGACGCCGCAGCGGCAGAGAATGACGTCGAGGCGAAGAAGCTCGCCCGGGAAGCTCGGCGCCTCATGCGCGAACGGCAAGCCCGCTGGGTCGTCGGTGGCGATGCCTATCTCGCCGAAGCCGAAGATCTCTGGCTCACGTTCGAAGGAGCCGGTCAGTGGACTGCGTACCAATGGCTCATCCATCCCCGCGGCGGCGCGCGGCCGCCGGCCGACGTCCTCGCGCGCTTCATCAAAGGGCGTTGGTGGTCACAGACGGAAGGCTTCGCGCTTGTCATGGCGCTCGATCGCATCGCCGGACCGCATTGGAAGCGCCATGCGTATGGCGACGGCGCCCAAACGGTGCTCGAGATGCTCGATGAAGCGCTGGACCAGGTACCGGCGCGGGCTCACTGACGGGGGAGCTCGTCGGGCTGGGATGCCGCTCCGGTTCAAGCTCGCCGCGGCGTCCCGCAAATCAACTCGCCTGTCCGGCTATGCCATCGTTTCCAACGTATGCGGTCTCCCGATACGGATCCGGTTGCAGAGACAATACAGATAGACGCATACGTTCGTCTTGAGGAAGCCGGTCGCTTACGAGTTGCGCTCGAGCTCAGCGACCTGACGCACGCGCTCGCGATCAGCGGCACGAAAATGCGCAATCCCAATCTCTCCGACGAAGAAGCGCGGCGGGTACTGGCGATCGACTTGTACGGCAGCTTCGGCTCGACGCTTCATGGTCGGTGAATATCTTCGGAAGCTGGCGTTTGCGCTCGAGTGGGCGGGTGTCCCGTACGTGCTCACAGGATCGCTGGCGAGCTCGCTTTAGACATTCCGCGCGCAACAAATGACATCGATTTCGTCACTGCTCCCACGGCGGATCAATTGAAGGCGCTCCTCGAGTTTCTCAAACGGATGGATCTGTTTGTACAGGAGGAGCAAGCGCAATTGGCGCTCCGGATGGGTTTGCGGGGCACGATGTCCACGACGACAAAGCGCAACGGAACGACAGTCTTTGTGGCATGGATATGCTCGAAGCGAAGGTTCTCGCGAACTGTGTGCTGCGGCATCGCGCCAGAAGCTCATTCGCTTTTGTATCAAATCGACCTGCAAGGCGTCGTCAGATCGACGAGCGGCTATCGCTGATGTGGTAGAGCGTTGCTTACGAGATCTCTTCACAAACGGGATCGGGCGCGACAGCTCGAAGTGCGCCAGGTAGGAGGCTCGCTGCGATGGGCAGAGCTGAGCAAACCTCCGAGGCCCAGCAAATCCTTCTGATTACGCATCGCGTGTTCATCTGATTTTGAGGATGTGGGCCTGCTCCCTCCTCAAATGGGGTGGCTAATGACAGCTCCTTTGGGGCTACCACCATTCTGTCAGAATGGCGATACTGCCTCGCCTGAACAGAGAGATCGTCTCTAGGCCACATTAACGAATCACCGACAGGTGAATGCCTCACACGCGATGCGCGCTGCTGTGTGCAAAGGGAGGGCGTTTGCCGAAAAAAGGCGGGATGATGCTTCGGTCGTTTCTGACTCATCGTGCTTCCGCGTTCGCATTGCTCGTCGTCAGCGCGTGTCTAGCGAGTGGAGCGAGTGTGTGGTGTTGTACCGCCGCGGGGAGCGCGCAGCAACCAATGTTGACCGTTGATGATCATGGCCGGTGCCGGGCATGTAGGACACCTCCGGACGTAGAGGGAGATCGGAAGCAGCGCAACGGCGGGATGGAAACGGAAGGTGCCTTGTGAGGACAGTGATGACAGTGCGTTCATTTCTCCGATTTGCACGATTACTGCCGTTGATGCTGGTCGGTGGTTTCTTATGGGCCATGCCACGCATGCTCACGAGGACCAGCGTTGCCTCGGCACGAAAGACTTTCTCTCCCATCGTTCACGCCAATTCATTTTCGTTGAAATTGAATCCGGCCGGGCCGGCTGCGGGCCAGTTCATGCGGGTTCCGCCGAACGGCGTGACTTCCAGTCTGAACATTACGGGATCGCTGACGGTGGAGGCCTGGATCAAGCCCGATGGCAACGCTGCGAACCTGGCGCGAGCGATCGTGGCGCGGTTTCCCAACAGCACGACTCCCAACGCCGGGTATTTCTTTCGCCTGACGTCGTCGAACCAGCTCAAGTTCACGATCTACAACGGAGGAAGCAAAAGCATCACCGGCGGCACGGTGCTGACCAATGACAATTGGTATCACGTGGCCGGGGTCTACGACTCGGCCCAGCAGAGGCTTTCGGTGTATGTCAACGGAAGGAGCGACGCCGCGCCGGTCTCTAGCGCGATTGCGCCCGGGTCGGTTGACAACGGTCTGCGCGTGGGGGCGTCCAGCGACGCGACGGATCCGATTCTGTTCACGGGCAATATCGACGAAGTGCGAGTGACGGCCGATGCCGTATATCAGTCGAATTTCGACACGCAGCTGCAGCCGAGCCTCGCGGCGATTCCGAACTGCCGTGGTCTATGGAAGTTCGATAATCAGGATGGAACGGATTCGTCTGTCGGCAATAATAACCGAGCGCCGGTGTTCGAGGGCGGACCGTCGTTTTCGACGGACGTACCGGGCGGAGGAACGGCGCCGCCGAATCAGCCGCCGGTGGCCCGTGTGAATGGACCCTATAGCGGAGCGCCGGGCGCGACGATCACGTTCAGCAGCGCGGGATCGGCCGACCCGGAAGGCTCGCCGTTGACCTTCGATTGGGACTTCGGAGACAGTACGGTACATAGTACGCTGGCGAATCCGACGCACGCGTATGGCGTCGGCAATTACATGGTGACCTTGACGGTCCGAGACAGCGCAAACCTGTCGGCAAGCGCATCGACGACGGCGAACGTGGCGAGTGGGAATCAGCCGCCGATGGCCCGTGTGAATGGACCCTATGCCGGCACGGCCGGCGCTTCGATCGCGTTCAGCAGTTTCGGAACGTCGGATCCGGAAGGGGCGGCGCTGACGTATGACTGGGATTTCGGGGATGGCACGCAGCACAGCGCGCTGCCGAATCCGACGCACGTATATAACGGGGCGAGGACGTATACGGTCACACTGACGGTGAAAGACGACGCGCTCCAGCAAGCCAGGGCTTCGACGTCGGCGACCATCAATGCCGCGAATCAGCCCCCGGTCGCGGAGGCCGGAGGACCGTACACAGGCACGACCGCTACGCCGGTCTCGTTCAGCAGCGCGGGATCGTCCGATCCGGAGGGGTCGCTACTGAGCTACGACTGGGATTTCGGGGACGGAACGGCGCACGGCACGGCCGCCAATCCGAGCCATTCGTACAATGCCGCCCGCAATTACACGGCGACATTGACGGTGCGAGACAGCGGTGGTCTGACGGGCACCGACACGGCGGCGGTGACCGTGACGAGCGGCGGAGGCCTGATCAATGTGGCGCGGGCGTCCAACGGAGGAGTGGCATCGGCGTCGTCCTCCTATTTTTCGGGCGGGTTTCCTCCTTCGGGAGTCAATGACGGCGATCGGAAGGGGCTGAACTGGGCCAGCGGTGGCGGCTGGAACGATGACACGTACACGGTGTTTCCGGATTGGCTGCAGGTGGCCTTCAACGGCTCGAAGACAATCAGTGAGATCGATGTCATCACGCTGCAGGACAATTTCTCCAGTCCGATCGACCCGACGCCGACGATGACCTTCAGCCAGTACGGCATCGTGAACTACGACGTGCAGTACTGGAACGCCGGGATTGGAAACTGGTCGACAGTGCCGAACGGCAGTGTGACGAGCAACAACAAAGTGTGGCGGCAATTCACATTTGCGCCGATCACGACCGATAAGATCCGGGTCAATGTCACAAATGCGTTGAACGGCTTCAGCCGCGTTGCCGAGCTGGAGGCATGGGGCAATGCCGCGGGCGGTGGCGGTGGTGGACCGGCAACGAGCTTTGGCGCGGCTCGCGTCGATCCCGTCAACCGAACGGGAACGCCTGGCGAGGATCTCTACTCAGGCAACTATCAGTGGAGTCTTCCCCTCCTGAGGCTGACGGGCCGGGCAGGGTTAGACCTCGGATTGTCGCTGTCTTATAACTCCCTGGTATGGACCAAGGCCGGATCGTCGATCAAATTCGACGCCGATCTCGGGTATCCGGGACCGGGATTCCGGCTCGGATTCCCTGCGATCGAAGCACAAAAGTTCACTTCGGAATCGGGCAGCCAGGCGTATCTGCTGATTCTGCCCTCGGGGAGTCACGTCGAGCTGCGGCAGATCGGCGGGAGCGCGCTGTATGAGTCGTTCGATTCTTCGTATCTCCAATTCGATACGTCGACGAACCCGATGATCTTGCGTACGGCGGACGGAACGCAGATGAGCTACGCCGCCGGCAACAATGTCGCGCAACTCGAGTGCACGCAGATCAAGGATCGGAACGGAAACTACATCACGATTGGCTACAACACTGCGGATCGCCTGAGCTCGGTCGTCGATACGCTCGGGCGCACGGTGAATTTTGTCTACTATCCCGACGGCACCCTCCAGGCCATCCGGCAGTTGTGGGGTGCGACACCGCACGATTGGGCGACGTTCACGTATGCCTCGCAGACGCTCAGCACGAATTTCCAGCCGGCAACCGTGGCGCCGGCGAGCTTCTTGGCACTGAGCCAGGTCACCCTCGACGACGGAATGCGCGTAACCTTTGACTACACGTTCTGGGGACAGGTCTCCAGCGTGTCGACCTTTGCGGCCGACAATCATCTGCTGAACTCTGTGACCTACAACCTGCCGCAGACAAACGCCCTGCAACTGGCAGATTGCCCACGGTTCAGCGAACGACGGGACTTTGCGGAAACCTGGAACAACGGCGTGGCGGCGGTCACGACGTTCGGCATCAGCCTGGGCGGTGGGCCGGGTCAAATCACGCTTCCGGATCAGACCACTTCGATGGTCGAGACATTCGAAACCTCAGCCTGGAAACGCGGGCTCACGCAGCAGATCGAGACGCGGTCGTTCGGCGTCACGAAAAAGACGACGCTGTTCGCCTATGAGCAGGACGACGAGAGTCTTTCCTACAAGAAGAACCCGCGGGTGAAGGATGTGCGAATCACCGACAATTTCAACAATATCAAGCGGACGAGCACGACGTACGTCGGGATGACATTGCCTTCCGGGTCGCGCCTCAGCCTGCCCGCAGATGTGACGGAGTATCTGCCCGGAGGCGTGAACCCGTTGCGGCGCGTTCATATCGATTACAACACGAGCTCGGTCTATCTGAACCGGCACATTCTCGGATTGCCGGCCATGCAATTTCTGTTCGACGGGGCCGGCACGCTTTTCTCGCAGGTCGAATTCGCATACGACTGGCCGGGCGCTTACTTGGTCGATACGGTCGTGGCCACCAACCATGATCAAAGCTACAACGCGGGTTTCGTCGCCGGACGCGGCAATCTGGTGGGGATCGGTCGCCACAGCATTTTGCCAAACGACCCGTTCGCCGTCAGTTGGACGCAAACCGGTTACGACATCAACGGATCGGTGAAGCTCATCAGAGACAACGCCGGGCACGGCACCGACTATGCGTACGAGGACAGTTTTTTCGACCGGCTGGTCCGGTCGCAGACGCTGGCGTACCCAACGACCATTAGTGTGACCGACGGTCCCGCGACCTACCGGAGGCTCCTGCAACACCATTACGACCTCGGCACCCCGGCCCGGGTCGAAGATCCCAAAGGCGCCATCCAAGTCATCAGCTACGACAATGCCGGCCGCGTCAAGCGAACCGACCTCTCCGACGGCGGATACACGCGCTTCGAGCATCCGGCGAGTCAAACGGAAGTCCTTCAATACAGAGCGATCAGCGCCGGAGTGGAAGCACTATCGCTCCAGCGGTCGGATGGTGCAGGCCGGGTGATCGGCACAGCGAGAAACCATCCCGGCAGCGTCGGTGGTTATCGCGGTGTCAAGATGATCTATGACGTGCTCGGGCGACGCACGCAAACCTCGAACCCCGCTGAGATCAACAGTCCGGTGGGAGTGCCGGTTTCTGCCTGGACGCTCGCGGGAGACGACGTGTCGGCGGGGTGGAACTTCACGCGCCAGGATTACGACTGGAACGATCGGGTGACCGGCGTCTACAACCAGGACAATACATCGACTACGCCGTCGAGGACAACCAATTACGACGGGTGCGGCTGTGCGGGGGGCGACGTGGAAACGCGCACCGACGAAGCCGGGCGGCGAGTGAAGATCTACCACGACGTGCTGGGGCGGGAGGTCAAAGTCGAGATCTTGAATCTCAACCAATCCGTTTATTCGACCACGGTCAACACGTACAACGTTCGTGACCAGATCACGAATATTCGGCAAATCAAGGGAACGAATGGATCGTTCCAGGACACCGTCCTGACCTATGACGGACACGGAAGACTAGCCAGCCGCAAGGCGCCGTCGCAGTCGAAGGCAACGCTGCTGAGCTACACGCCGAACGATGACACGCTCCTGACGCTGACCGACGCCCGAAACGCCGAGACGACCTACTCGTACAATGCTCGTCATCTACTCACGGGGATTACCCACACCGCGCCGGCAGGGGTGGAGCCGACTCCGGACGTTACCTTCGACTATGACGGCGCCGGCAACCGGACGAAGATGACCGACGGCGCCGGAAGCGTGATCTATACCTACGATACCTGGAGCCGGCTGAAATCGGAGACGCGGCAGTTCAATGGACTCCTCACGCGCTCATTCAGCCTGACATATGACTATGACCTGGCCAGCCACGTGACGAGGGTTACGGATCCTTACGGCTCGCGAGCCGATTACGCCTACGATGCCGCGGGCCAAGTGATCGCGGTCACTGGTGGACCGAGCGGCTCCACGCAGTACGCTCGGCAAATCGGCTATCGGGCCTGGGGTGCCATCAAACAGGTTGCGTACGGAAATCCGCGGTCGCTGTCGGTCGGCTACAACGCGCGGCTCCTCGCCACGACCTTCGACATTCCCAACTTCATGTCGAAAACGTACGACTACTACCCGGACGGCCTGTTGAAGTCTTCGCACGACCTCCGGGATGCGCGTCTCGATCGCTCCTACGGCTATGATCACGTCGGAAGACTGACGCAGGGACTGTCGGGTAGCGAATCGCGCGGTGGAGCGCCTGCGCCTACGAGCGACCGCCCCTATCGGCAGACGTATCAATACGATGAATTCAATCATCTGACTCGCATTACCAATGCGCAGTGGTCGGTGCCCTACACGGACGAGGTGGACACCTTCGTCAACAACCGCGATCAGCGGTCGGATTACGATAACGAAGGGAATGTCACGTTCCTGAGGACGAGCAACCTCGCTGCCCAGTACGCACTCGATGCCGAATCGAGAGTCACCCGAGTGTCGACCGACAGCGAATCGGTTCTGACCTACGACGGCGATGGCATCCGGGTCAAGTCCATCGAGACTTTCGAAGGGACGCCGGCGCCGCTGTATTACATCCCGTCGAGCGTCTTCGGCGGGCAGATCCTCACCGAGACGTATACCGACGGGAGCAAGAAGCGAAGCTTCGTCTATCTCGGCGGGACCGTGCTCGCGACACAGTGGGGTTGCGGCGGCAGCTGCGAAACCGTGAGCTGGGTCCATAGCGACCCGAGCGGAGCCAGCTACCGGACCAGCAATGCCTCCGGCCTCAACATTCCCCAGGGCGTGGAAGAAGATCCGGCCGAGCTCACCCCGTTCGGCTCGAACGCGCGGCCGGCCGACCCGTTCCTGGGAGTCCCGCCCGACGAGGATCCCGGAACCTCCCTGATCGGCTTTCCAAATCACAGCGACCCCCGATTCGCGAACGTTCAGTGGCAGTGGAACGGCATTCCCATCAGCATGGATCTGTTCATGATCATGTTTACGCCCGGTCGGGGAAGCATGGGTGGTCAATTTGCAATCAGAGCCGGCTATGGGCTGCCTGGCGATTTTCGACCATCCCGCAAGCCGGGTTTCGCCGGTGTCTGGATTCCCGATCGGGGGGAGCCCGTGGATTTCGAACCCCGGGTGGATCAGACGCCCGGCAGCATCAAGATCGGTACCTCGGTGCACACGATACCGGGCCATTGGGAGTGGACAGAGGAACCATTTGACCCACTTTCGATGATCATTTCAAACGCCATTGTGCAAGAAACCGCGAGTCCTGGACAGTTGCGTAAGCTGACGAACGATCCAACGGTGCGCCAGTATTTTTATGATTTGTGGACAAGCTCGGGTTCCGGCGCACAACCCACGGAGCGCGCCGGCTGGATACTGCAAGATCCAACGACTGGACAGTATGGATGTAAGAGGTGGCCGTGGACGGCGGAAACTGCAAGGGAAACGTGGAAAGGGGCGTGGCCTGCGAACATGATAGCGCTTGCGCACACACACCCAGACAATAAGCCTCCTCAACCGTCGACGGGCGGCAAGGAAGTCAAGGGCGATGACTATGCAGCCAAGCAAATCAACGCGCCCGTATACACAATCACGAGGCAAGGGATCTGGAAGATCGATCCGTCAGGGACGATCACCCAGGAAGCAGATCGTCACTGGTGGGAAGAGGTTGAGCGCGCAGTCAAGGGAAAGACGTTGACGCCATGCTTGAAATAGCGTATCGCTTTGGCGCTCTGGTGGTGGCGATCGCGATTTGTGGTGTGACGGCGGCCGACGCAGGCGATCCCCAGCCGGCCGCCGTCGCAACCGCGAAAGCGGCGAAAGCCTGGGCCAGGCAAAATTACGACGCTGTGGCGGAGGCGGTTTTGGGTTTGCCAACTTCCTCAGAAGACATGCCGCCGAACACATCGTGGATCGTCACGTTCCGTCTCCGCCCCGCGTATGGCGTCGATCCGGAGGTTCAGGTCGCGCTTACAAAGCTTGCCAACGGTGGCGTGACGGCTATCGTGACGAAGCTTCGTCCGGCGCTGGACCTTCAGTTGCAAAACATGCATCAAAAACATGAATCGAGTACGCCTGCACAGATTGCGAAGCTCATTCAGCTCGATCGTGTAACTCTGTCCTCCGCGCAGTGTCCGGCATTGACAAAAGTCGCAACCTCGTTCGAGAGGATTCGGACGCCGATCGTGCTAGAGAACGAGTTGGCTTTGGATTCGCGGCAGTACCAACTCTGGATTGACGCAGGCTCGCAGCGCGAATACTTCGATCTTCTGGGCGCATCGAATGGACAAAGCAAGCACCCGGTCATCGTTTGGATCGAAGAGAGCCTGAAGGATATTCTGGCCGCGATCGAAATTTGCGGTTCGTCCGCCCCCAATGTGAGTGATCGACGTCGTATCCGTTAAGACTTGCCATTCCGTGGGGAGTGGCGACACATCAGGCTGCGTTCACGCACAGCCAACCATAAAACCTCGTATGCGTTTACTGCTTAACAGCTCTGAGACGGAGCCGGTTTGTGCGAACGGCGACGGCGATTCCATCAGCGGCACGCTTGGCGCGGTGTGAAGAACGGTGATGAGGATTTCCTGTGCTCTCGCGCCTCGCGGCGCGTTGTTGCCGCCGCTCATCTTGAGATTCACGCCCATCGCCCGAGGATGTAATCCTTTCGAAGCTGTAGTGGGCACCGTCCGGCAATCTGAACGCTCCAGAGTGCGAAGTTGGATCTCGCATACATTGAAGAATGGGTTGCCGTTCTCAGTCTTCAAGTCCGACGCGGGCACAACAAAGGGTGCGCTGAACAACGATCACATACCCACCGGCGCGCCCGCGTCCGCCCGCGCTATTGAAGCGATGCGCGGCAGGCCCCATTAGAGAACCTGCCGCCCTCGATCACTTCCCAGCAAACCCTCGCTTCCTCATGAGCGCATCGATCTTCGGGTCGCGGCCGCGGAACTCGCGGTAGCCCTCGGCGGGATCGATCGTGTTGCCGACCGAGAAGATGTGCTCGCGCAGGCGCTTCGCGACCGCCTTGTCGTACAGTCCCGTCCCTTCGCCGAACGCTTCCGCGGCGTCGGCGGTAATGACGTCAGACCATAGATAGCTGTAATAGCCGGCCGAATAGGAATCGCTCGAAAAGATGTGCAGAAAATGCGGCGTCCGATGGCGCATCACGAGCTCGGACGGCATGCCCAGCTCCTTGAGCGTCTCGCGCTCGAACGCGTCGGGATCGATCTTCTTGTCGCCGGCGAGGTGCAGCTTCATGTCGACGAGCGCGCTCGAGAGATATTCGGCGGTGATGAATCCCTGATTGAACTTCGAGGCGCGCTCGATGCGATCGACGAGCTCCTGCGGAATCGGCTTGCCGGTCTGGTAATGCACCGCGAACTTCTGCAGCACTTCGGGCGTGGAGAGCCAATGTTCGAGGAGTTGCGAAGGGAACTCGACGTAGTCGCGCACCACCGCCGTCCCTGACACCGACGGATACGTCACATTCGACGAGAGGCCATGCAGCGCGTGACCGAACTCATGGAAGAGCGTCCGCGCGTCGTCCCACGAGATGAGCAGCGGCTCGCCCGGCTTGCCCTTCACGAAATTCGCGTTGTTCGAAACGATCGTCGGGATCTCGCGCTCGAAACGCTCTTGGCTGCGATACGCGTTCATCCACGCGCCGGAGCGCTTGCCCGGCCGTGCATAAGGATCGAAGTACCACACGCCGATGTGCCGCCCGCTCGCCTTGTCGGTCACACGCCAAACGCGCACATCGGGGTGATACACGGGAACGTCGGTGACCGGCGTGAACTGGAATCCAAAGAGCTCGCCGGCGACCCAGAACATCCCTTCGCGCAATTTCTCGAGCTGCAGATACGGCTTCACTTCGTTCTGATCGAGCTCATAGCGCGCTTTGCGGACCTTCTCCGCGTAATAGCGGTAATCCCACGGCTCGATCTTGATGTTCGCGCCTTCCTTGTCCGCGAGCGCCTGCATATCCGCGACTTCTTCGTGAACGCGCGCAACTGCGGCCGGCCACACCGCTTCCATCAGCTCGACGGCGCGCTCCGGCGTTTTCGCCATCGTGTTCTCGACGCGCCAATGTGCGTGGGTCTTGTAGCCGAGGAGCTTGGCGCGTTCGGCGCGGAGCTGGAGGATTTGCGTGATGATTGCGTTGTTGTCGTGCTCATCGCCGTTATCGCCGCGATTGACGAAGAGGCGGAACGCTTTCTCGCGCAGATCGCGGCGATCCGAATAGGTGAGGAACGGATCCATCGACGAGCGCGTATTCGTGATCACCCACTTGCCCGGAACGTTCTTCGACGCGGCGGCAGCGGCGGCGCCGTCGCGCACCGATTGCGGCAGGCCGGCGAGATCGGCCTCCGAATCGAGCACCAGATAGAGATTCGTCTCGTCCGCGAGCACGTTCTGATTGAACTTCGTAAAGAGGCCCGCGAGCTCCTGATTGATCTCCGAGAGCCGCGCCTTTGCCGCCGCGTCGAGGCGCGCGCCTGCGCGCACGAAGTTGTTGTAGTACAGCCACGTGAGACGCTGTTGCTCGGGTGTGAGCTTCGCTTTTTCCGGCGAGTTGTAGACCGTTTCGATGCGTTTGAAGAGCGGCTGGTTCTGCGTGATCTTGTCGCCGAACGCGGCGAGCTTCGGCGCCATGTCGCGCTCGACGGCCTGGAACGCGGCATTCGCCATCGTCGAGCTCCAAATCCCGTAGATGTTCGAGACGCGATCGAATGTGCGTCCGGTGCGCTCGAGCGCGACGATCGTGTTCTCGAACGTCGGCGCTGCCGGATCCTTCGCGATCTTCTCCACCTCGGCGAGGTTCTCCTCCATCGCCATTTCCAGCGCGGGCTTGAAGTCTTCGACCTCGACCTTGTCGAATGCCGGCGTGCCGCTGTACGGGCCGGTCCATTGCGCGAGGAGCGGATTGGCGGGTTGTGCGGCCGGAGGGGTTGCGTTGGTTGTCATCGGTGTGTTGTTGGTGGTGGTGCAGGCGACGATCAGCGCGAGCGCAGTGAGCGCCAGAACTCTTCGCATCGGAAGTGCCTCCAATTTGCGGGCGGAAGGGTAGCGGGCTGTCCGCCGGAAGTACAGCGATGTAGCCGTTGCGTAACGGCGGCGGCCGCTACACTGCCGCCGTCATGCGGAGACGGACAACTCTCAGCCTTTTCGTTTTTCTTTTCGCGCGATCGTCATTCGCGATCGGTGACCGCAGCGCGCTCGATCTCGTGCGCGACGCGATTCAGGCGATCGGCGGCGAAGAGCGGCTGCGCGCGATTCATGTCGTCGCGCTCAAAGCGATCGGACATCGAAACGCGATCGAACAGTCGGAGCGCCCCGAAGGTCCGTACGCGACCGAATACGTGCAGATCGACGAGATCCGCGACTTCGATCGCGGCCGACTGCGCGACGACGTCGACTTCCGCGGATACACGACCGAATGGTGGCGTTCAGCGGCGTGGGGACATCGCAGCGTCATCGTCGAAGGCGGTCTCGCGTTCGACGTCACGCATCCCGAGAAGCTCACTGCCGCAAGCATTCGCAACGTGCAGGCGGCCGAGGAATCTCTCGCGTTCGGAGTAGAACGACTGCTCACGAGCGCGTTGTCCGCGTCGGATCTTCGTCGCGATCCCGACGCGCAGCTCCACGGCTTCACGCATCACGTCGTCCGCTTTTCCTCGAGTGGCACGACCGTGCGCATTTGGATGCAACCGGTCAGTTCCTATCCGACCGCCGTCGAGCTGTCGCGCTCGCGGCCCTACGACATCTACTGGTCGCCGTGGGGCGACGTGACGACGCGGATCACGTGGGGCATGTGGACGCTCGAGCCGAACGGCATTCACTATCCGCGTCTCTGGACGGTCGAGAGCAACGGGCTTCCGGAACAGTCGCTATCGATTCAGGAAATTCAGTTCAATCCCGCGATCGCGGAAAGCGCCTTTCCCGCGCTCGACGCCGTTCGCGAGGAAGCCGCAAAGCGGCGCATTCGCGTCGAGGACCTGCCGCTCGGCCGCGCGACGGCGCCGCCACTCGAAGTGACGAAAGACGTCGTGCTCGTGCCGGGCTCGTGGAACGTCGTCGAGGTGCGGCAACGCGACGGCATCGTCATCATCGAAGGACCGATCGCGAACGGCTACTCCGCGAAGGTCATCGATGACGCGCGAAAACGGTTCCCAGCCCTGCCGGTCAAGGCAATCGTCACGACCTCCGATGCGTGGCCGCACATCGGCGGGATGCGCGAATACTTCAAACGCGGCATCGATGTCTACGCGCTCGATCTCAATCGCGCGCTCCTCGATCGCCTCGCGAACGCTCGCGCACCGAAGATCCGCGCCATCTCTTCGCGCACGACGCTCGGCAGCGGCGCGACGCGAATGGAGCTCATCCCGCTTCGCACCGTCAGCGGCGAGCGCCAGATGCTGATCTGGTTTCCGGAGTCGCGCACGCTCTACACGAGCGATCTCATTGCGCGCCGCGCGGACGGAACGTGGTTCCTTCCGCAAGCGGCCGACGAGCTCCTATCGGTCGTGAAGCGCGAACAGCTCGAGCCCGAAACGCTCTTCGGCATGCACTACGGAGCGACGCCGTGGAGCGAGCTCGCACGCCGATAGGCGCGGGGCGCGACGCCGAACTCCGCGCGGAACGTGCGGTTGAAATTCGACACGTCGCCGAAGCCGCAGCCGAACGCGATGTCGATGATCCGCGCATCGCCGAGCGCGAGCCGCGACGCCGCCTCGCGCAGCCGCGCCCGCAACGCGAACTGATGCGGCGTCACGCCGGTGATGCGCGTGAAGGTTCGCAAGAAGTGATACGCGCTGAGTCCCGCGCCCGCGGCGAGCCGCTCGAGCGGCAGCGCTTCGTCGGGATGGCGCTCGATCGCGCGAACGGCGCGCGTCACGCGCGACAACGCCGCCGGATGCACGTTCGCGTCGTCGCAATCGACCTCGTTCGCGAGCTGCGTCGCGCGCGCCGCCACTTCGACCGCGAGCTCCTCCCACGAAACCTCGACGCCACCTGCAAGCGCCGCCGACGCGCGCGCCACGAGCGACGCCGACGCGCGAAGCGGCGGCAGACGCGTCGCCCGAAAGCGCGGGCGCGACGCAACGACCGACGCGAACCATTCCGGCTCGTATTTGAATGAGACGCAGCGATCTCCGGCACCGTGCTCATGTCCGCATTCGTATGAGTCGTGCGGATTGCCGAGGAGGAATGAGCCGGGAGACATGAGCGCGGGGCGGGCGGCGGCGCGGTATTGAAACGTGCCCGCGAGGACGATCGCGATCGAAACACCCGCGTGCCGTTCCTCGAACGCGCGATCGTCGGGACCCGACGTGCAAATCACGTCGGACGCGCTCCAACCGTCGCCGCGCGCGAGGAGCGTCGACATGGCGCGTCCCGCTTCACCGCTCATCGCGCGGCGCCGCAACGCATCCTCGAGAGCAACCGCAATTTTCGCCAAGAATCGACTCCGTAAAGCGCGTAAAACCTCTCCCGATTTAACACACTTCAGGAGGATCGACGATGACGATGATGCAAGCACTCGCGGCGCCCGGAAGAGCGCCCGAGATCCCGCCCGAGCATGACGTCTACGGGTGGCTGATCGGCAGCTGGCACCTCGACGTCGTGCACTACGCTGGCGACCTCCGCGGACGCGGAGTCGAAGGCGAAGTGCACTTCGGTTGGGTGCTCGAAGGGCGAGCGGTGCAGGATGTCTGGATCATGAAAGCGGAAGGAATCGTGGACACATACGGCACGACGCTTCGCGTGTGGGATGCCGCGCTCCAGGCGTGGCGCGTGACGTGGGTGAACCCGATCACGGGACGCCGCGACGAGTTGATCGGACGCCGCAGCGGCAACGACCTGGTGCAGATCGGCACGCACGCCGGCGGCGCGCTGATCCGCTGGATCTTCAGCGAGATCACCGATGAGTCATTCCGCTGGACCGGCGAAGCGCTGAATCCCGACGGCGCGACCTGGAAACTCGAAGCAGAATTCCACGGCAGAAAGGGCCTGACGATGAACAGCGACCAATCCCTTCGCGAGCAACTTCAGAAACTCCTCGACTCCGATCACGCGCACGTTCGTTTCGACGAAGCGGTGAAGGATTTTCCGGCCGCGCTTCGCGGGAAGCGCCCGGAAGGCGCGCCTCACTCCGCGTGGGAGCTCCTCGAGCACCTTCGCATCGCGCAATCGGACATTCTCGAGTTCACGCGCGATCCGAACCACGTCTCGCCCGCATTCCCCGAAGGCTATTGGCCGTCATCGGCCGCGCCGCCGTCGGACGAAGCGTGGGACGCGAGCGTCGCCGCGTTTCGCGGCGATCTTCGCGCGCTCATCGAGCTCGCCGCGGACGCGTCCGTCGATCTTCACGCGCGCATCCCTCACGGCGACGGGCAAACCGTCCTCCGCCAACTCCTCCTCACCGCCGACCACAACGCCTACCACCTCGGACAATTCATGACCGTCCGCAGAACCGTCGGCGCGTGACGCGTCAGAACTTGTACGAGACGCGCGAATACACGAACCGTCCGTTCATTCCGAACGGCGAGTGGCTCGGGTAGGTGAAGATCCCGAAGTTTCCTTGCGGCGTGCCGGGGAAGTTTTTCCCCGGCATCGCGTCGAAGAGATTCTCGGCGCCGAGGGCGAAGGTGATGTCGCCGCGCCACTTGTAGGAGACTTCGAGGTCGTTGAGCCACGTTGCGTCATACGTTTGATCGTCGCGCGGCAGGAGCGTGAAGCTGCAGAACTCTCCGTAGCGGCTCTCGCGCACCGTCGCGTTCCATGCGCCTCGATTCCAGCTCTGCATGAGGCGGATGTTGTCTTTCGGCTGGCCGCATTCGATGCGGCGGCGCTCGATGCGATCGAACAAGACTTCCTGTAATCCCGCGAGCTGCGACGGGGTCGCGACCTCGCCGACGATTTTCGTTTCGTTGTTGCTGTAGGCCGCCGACATGTCCAGCCTTCCCCACCCGCCCAGCGTGCGCTGATAGTTGCTCACGAGATCGTAGCCCTTGGTCTCCGTGTCGATCGCGTTCGTGAAGAAGCGCGCGCCGGTCACGCCGAACGGAGCGATGAGCGGCTGCACTTGTCCGCCGGTGAAGTTGCCGGAGAAGACGATGCGATCTTCGATGTCGATGTGGAAGTAGTCGAATGTCACTTCGAGATTTTTCGCCGGCTGAATGACGATCCCCGCGCTCAGATTGCGAGATGTTTCCGGCTTGAGCGGCGTCGAGCCGAGCGCTCGCGCAATCGCGCTGTCGACCGGATAGGTGCCGACCTCGAACGGCGCGAGCTGGCCCGTCGCCGGATCGCGAAGGAAGTTCGTGCTCACCGCCGAGAAATACGACTGGTTGAGCGATGGGGCGCGGAAGCCTCTCGAGATCGCGCCGCGAACGATCACCCAATGACTCAGCTTCACGCGATGCGACATCTTGCCGTTCGTCGTGCCGCCGAAATCGCTGAAGTCTTCATGGCGCAGGGCGAGCCCGACGCGCCAGCGCTCGAGCACATCGCCTTCGAGATCGACGTACACCGCTTTGCTGTTGCGCGACGTGTCGATCTCGTTCGACGGACGGAAACCGGGAAACACCTGCGCGCCGGCGGGAGCGCGGCCGCCGAATTGATCGGGCTTGCCGCCGTCGATGTACGAGTTCGGCTCGCCCGCCTGGATCTCGTATCCCTCGCGCCGGAACTCGACGCCGGCGGCGACGTTGAGCGGGCCGCTCATCCATGCATTGCGAAACGCGCGCGAGACGTCCGCGTTCACGGAGAACAACGAATCGCCGAGCGTGCCGGCGTAGAAGCGCGTCTGGTTGGGCGGGATGGAAGGCCCGAGTGAGGTGTTGAGCGAATCGGTGACGTAGAAGTCGAAGAGGTTGCGGCCGTAGCCGGCGCTCACGTCGTAGAACCACGACGAGAGATCGCCGCGCAGTCCGGCGGTGACCGAGTGATCGACGACGCGCGGCTCGATGAGCGGGAGGAAACCGAGCGGATAGATCGCCGGCTGGTTCTGCGCCTGCAGCGCGCGTCGATAGAAACCGCCGTGCGATCCGTGGCGGTTGCTGTAGCCGCCGAATGCATAGAGGAATTGCTTGCCGTCGGCGCTCACCGGAAGGTTGAGATTCGCGAAGAGCATCGCGTCGCGCGCGTACGAATCGCCCCAATGATGGTTCGGCTGCGTCACGGCGTTGTTGCCGGCGTCGCCGGCGCGAACTTGATCGCGCGGATCGGCGGCGGCGCGATTCGTTTCGTAGCGATCGCGATATTCGGCCGTCGCGAAGAGCGCGCCGCGGCCGATTTTCCATCCGCCGCTGAGGCTCGTATCGAGCACCTGCCCGTCTCCGTGCGTGGTCGTCCCCGCTTTTGCTTCGACCTTCAGCGGCTGCGCGTCGGACTTGAGCACGAGGTTGATGACGCCCGCGATCGCGTCGGAGCCGTATTGTGCGGACGCCCCGTCGCGAAGGATCTCGATGCTCGCGATCGCCGACGCGGGAATCGCGTTGAGGTCGACGCCGCTCGAGCCGCGCCCGACGGAGTTGTTCGCGTTCACGAGCGCGCTCGCGTGGCGGCGCTTGCTGTTGACCATCACCAGCACTTGATCGGGCCCGAGTCCGCGCAGCGTGGCGGGGCGAACGGAATCCGTGCCGTCGGTGATCGTCGGCCGCGGAAAGTTGAACGACGGCGCGATCTTCTGGATGATCTGATTCGTTTCCGTCGACGGCACCGACTCGATCTGCTCCTGCGGGATGACGTCGACTGGAACGGCCTTCTCCTCATCCGCTCCGATCGCGCGCGAGCCCACGGTGATCTCCTGCCCGAACGAAACGTGCATCACGAAATCGAGCGTCGTCTCGCCTGCGAAGAGCGTCGCCGCGCGCGTTTGGAATCCTTGCAGTACGGCGGTCAGTCGAATCGTGCGCCCCGCCGGCACCGTGAGCTCGTACCTTCCATCGGCATCCGTGACCGCGCTCGCGCCTTCGGCGGATACCGTCACGCCCGGAAGCGGCGAACCGTCGGAAAGCGTGACGCGTCCGCGCACGGTCGTTGACTGCGCGGCGAGCGGCAGCGCGGCGAAAAGGAGGACAGCGATGATGCGGGCGATTTTCGGCATCGGGCGTCCTTTCAAATTGTCGGGTTCTACGTAAGTATAGCCCTCGGTCGCGGCGGGTACCGGGATTGCCGGCGAGACAGCGAATGTTCCAGTGGACGATGCGCACACGTCCACGGCGTTTCGCTCTTCTCTACGCGCTCGTCATTCTCGCGATCGTGATGTCATTCGGCTGGCAGATGCTGCATGGCATCTGTCCCGTACCGTGAGGTACGGAAAGCGGGGCGAGCGTCACCGCTTCGCCGCTGGATGTCCGAGGTAGATCTCTCGGGTACTGACCGATGCGACAGGGCCGCCGGCGCGCGATACGAACTCGACGGCGACGGTCGACACCGGTTGATTGGAATGCGCAGCGACGAAGGTCGCGACTTCGTCGGCGCGCTGTTGTTTCTCTTCGCGGCTGCGCGCTCGAAACGGCGAGTCGATGAACTTCACCGTCATCCGATCGCCGTTCATGACGCTCACGTCGACGACCTTTTCGTGAAACTCCGTCGCGATCTCGTCGCGCAATTTGAGGAGCTCCCGAAACATCTGCCGCCCTTCCGCGAACTTCTGGCAGGACGCACAGAAGGCAGCGAGGACGAACAGCCAGGCGAGACGCCTCACTTCCTCAGCCCCCTCTCATACGCCTCGTTCTTCTTCCCCAGCAGCCAGTGATCGAACCACCCCACGATGTGCTGGAGGCGCTCGATGCGATGCCACGGATTTCCTGAGCGCGAAAGCTCGTGCGGCTCGGATGGAAAGCGGACCATGACGGTCGGGCGGCGCAAGAACTTGAGCGCGCGGAACAGCGCTTCGCCGCCGGCAGTCGACGGCGTGCGGTAATCCGACTCCCCTTCGACGAACATCACCGGCGTCTTGATGCGCTCGACGAACGTCAGCGCGGAGCGTGACGCGAACTCCTGCGGGTCTTCCCACGGCTTCTTGCGGAACCACTCCGGCTGGAACATCGTGAAGTCCGCGGTGTACCACCACGACGCCCAATCGGAGATCGAGCGCTGCGACGCCGCGGCCGCGAAGCGATCCGTTTGCGTGATCGTCCAGTTCGTGAGCACGCCGCCGCCGCTGCCGCCGGTCACCGCCAGCTTCTTCGGATCGATGTAGCCGCGCGCAATCACCGCATCGACAGCCGCCATCAAGTCTTTGTAGTCGTCGCCGGGATACTTGTACTGAATGACGTTGCCGAACTCCTCGCCGTACGACGAGCTGCCGCGCGGATTCGGATAGACCACGACGTAGCCCTTCGCCGCCATCCACTGCAGCTCGTGAAAAAACGAGTAGCCGTACGCGGCGTGCGGGCCGCCGTGGATGTTGAGGATCAGCGGATACTTCTTCGCCGGATCGAAATCGGGCGGCTTCTGGATCCACGTCTCGATCTTCTTGCCGTCGAAGCTGTCGTACCAGAGCTCCTCCGGCTCCGTCAGCGCAATCTCGCTGAAGAGCGCCTCGTTGATGCGCGTCAGCTGCGTGAGCGTGCCGGCGTCGTCGACGGCAAACAACTCGCTGATCATCGTCGGAGTCGACACGGCCGCGATCGTCTTTCCGCCGCCGCGTGAGAAGCTGAACACCTCGCGATTGCCGCGCGTCCACGGCTCGATCCTGCCGCTCGCGACGTCGACGCGGCTCAGATTCGACGTTCCCTTCACGACGGACGTGGTGAAGAGCGTTTTGGAATCGGCGCTCCAGACGAAACGCGGCCCGCGGTTCGCGCGCGGCGGATGCTGGTCGCCGGTGACGGCGCCGAGGATGTCGCCGTCGTAGGTTGCGGTGAGATTGCGGGCGGCGCCGCCGTTTGCGGGCGCGATGAAGAGATCGGGCTCGTCGTAAGAACGCGCGTGATCCGTCTCGTAGCCCGCGAACGCGAGCCACTTCCCGTCGGGACTCGGCGCGATCGAGCGAATCGGGCCGCGCGTGTCGACGATCCTCGCGATGTCTCCCCCACCCGCCGGCACGGCATACACGTCCGCATCCGCCGGATCCAAATACGCCTCCGCACGCCTCGCCGAAGTGAAATAGATGCGCGAGCCATCGGCGCTCCACGCGATGTCGTCTTCGTCGAACTCGCCGCTCGTCAACTGCGTCGCCTTCGCCTTTTCCGCGGCATTCGACGAGATGACGAAGATGTGCGACATGCGCGACGGATCGTCGTAACCCTGGTTGTCCTGGCGGAACGTAGCGAGCGTCACGACGCGCACGTCGGATTCGCGCTCGCCTTCTTTCTTCGGCTCGAAGTCCGAAGGCTTCACCGTCGAGGTGAATGCGATGCGATCGCCGTTCGGCGACCAGGTGATCGACCCGGCGCTCTTCGGCATCGACGTGAGCGCACGCGGTTCACCGCCGTCGAGCGAAAGGAGATGGATCTGTGCTTCTTTGTCGATCGGCCGGAGAAACGCGATGGTCTTTCCATCCGGCGACCATCGCGGCGAAGAATCGCGAGGGCCTCGCGTGAGTGCGCGCGGAGTCGCACCGGCCGTCGTCGGCGCGAGCCAGATCGCGGTCTCGTAGCCGTCGCCCTTCTCGTTGACACTGACGACGACGTACGCGACGCGCGTCCCGTCCGGCGAGACTTGCGGGTCCGCGATCCATTTGAATTTCCGGAGATCGGATTCGGTGATGAAACGCGCGGACGCTGCGACAGGAAGCAAGAGCAGGACGAATGCGAGTCGTTTCATTTCGGCCGTGCATTGTACGGCGCGGAGCGCGGCGTCAAGTCGGGCGGCCGATACGCAATCGCAACAATAGATCGTGAAGCGCGCGACGCGCGGTGGGCGCATCGGGCAACGAAGTGCGCTCCGCTTCGCGCTCGAGAAGCGCGCGCAAGCGCGCGTATTCACCGCGGAAAAACTCGATGTCGGTCTCGCCGATCGTTTGCTGCTCGGGGCCGCCGGTCTTCCGCGCGATCAGCTCGCCGACATACGGCAAGCCATGCTCCTCATTGAGCCGCACGAGGTTCGATTCGACCTCGCCCGCGCGCATCAGATGGATTCCGGTGAGCAACACGCGAAAGACGTAGAGCAGAGGCTTCACGCGGCGCGGATGCTCCTTTTCGAAGAGCGTCCATTGATGCTCGCTGAAGCCGAAGTAGTGATGCGCGTGATGACGCGTCAGACACGCCGGAACGATCGCCCGAAGCTCGTCGTACTCCAGCGTTCGCGAAACGACCAGCGGCGAGCAAACCTGTTCGAGCACGTAGCCGTTCCGCTTGAGCAGCATCGCGAAAAACTTCTCCGCGTCATGCGTCACCAAATCCACTTCCGGCGGACCCTCGAGCATCGTCTCGATCGTCTCCTCGCCTTTGATGAGGCCGAGGATTTCTTGCGGAGGGAGGAGGTGGACGCCGCGGATGTCGTAGTCGGAATCGGGCGAGGGAAACCCGTAGAGATGCGCGCCGCTGATTGTCGCGAAAAGCAGCGGATACGGATGCGACGCAACCGTTTGCGTGACGATGTCCGGCAGCTGCGTCATGACGCCATGATCCTTCGCGCGCGGATCAAGAACTCATTCGCGCGCTCGAAGTCGGGGCGCTCCGGCAAACTCGTGCTGCGAAATGCCTCGTCGAATTCGCGATGCAACGCGAGTCGCCATTCGTCGATCTCGTCCCACGAAAGGAGCCCGCGCCGAATTGCCAGCAACCGTTCGCGATGCTCGCCGACGTGCACCGGCACATGGCCTTCGCGCAAAATCGCAATGCCCGAGAGCAGCATCCGAATCAAATGCATCGGATGTTTCCACCTGATCGCGCCGCTCGTACGAACGTCTTGCTCCATCCGTTTGAAATGCGAGAGCACGTAGCCGTTGTACGTCTGGTAAACGAGCTTGGAGAGAAAAATGGCGCGCATTTCGATGAGCTCGCGCGCGAGATCCGTCGCGTGCTCGACGATCGGCGTATAGAGACACTCGAGGATGCCGGGATTCGCCTTCAGCGCGAGCTTGAGAAACTTGGCGAGCTCCCAATACACCTCTTGCGTTTCGTCGTTCTCGAGCTGTTCCGGTACGCCGTAGAGCGCCCATTGCAAGTCCGCGGGCGGAAGGTAGATCCCGCGGCGGTCGACATCCGATGCGTCGGTGTCGAGGCCGAACGCACGCGACCCGACGACGCAGCGGAAGATCACGAACGAGCGCCAGTCGATGTCGTCGTCCGCTTCCCCGACGCCGCTCTCGCGCACCGCGCGCCAGATTCGGAACTGCTCGCGGCGAAGACTCGCCTCCGACGAATCGGGAAATCGAATGCGATAGGCATGCGTCGCATCCGACGGCGCGCGAACGATCACGCCGACCGCGCCGGCCGGCAGCGACTTCCCCGTTTCGCCGGCAACGCTCTCGTCGAGCGTCACGATGCGCGTGCCCGGCGGGAAGATGAGATGCATGCCCCGATCGTATCGCGCGCGGGGATTCACTCGCGCGTTGCTACACTACGCGCGCCGAAAGGAGCGCAAGCACGTGAGCGATCTCGATCGTCGTTCGTTCCTCACCCTCGCCGGCATTGGCGCCGCGGCCGCGGTGGCCGTCCGGCTCGATGCGCAGAGCGCTTCTCCCTCCGAGCTCGAGGAGCTCACCATCGCCGAGCTCGGTCGCTTCTCCGCGCGCGAGCTCACCGAGCGATACCTCGCGCGCATCGAAGCCGTCGATCCGCGCATCAACTCCGTCATCGAGCGCAATCCCGATGCGCTCGCGATCGCCGAGGCGCTCGACCGCGAGCGGAAAGACGGGCGCGTTCGCAGCCCGATGCACGGCATCCCGATCCTCATCAAAGACAACATCGATACCGGCGACAAGATGCACACGACCGCCGGCTCGCTCGCGCTCGCGGACTCGATCGCCGCGCGCGACGCATTCGTCGTCAAGCGACTCCGCGAAGCCGGCGCCGTCATCCTCGGCAAAACGAACCTCAGCGAATGGGCGAACTTCCGCTCCAATCATTCGACGAGCGGTTGGAGCGCGCGCGGCGGACTCACGCGCAATCCGTACGCGCTCGATCGCAATGCCTGCGGCTCGAGCTCCGGCACCGGCGCCGCGATCGCGGCAAGCCTCGCCGCCGTCGGCGTCGGAACGGAGACCGACGGCTCGATCGTCTGTCCGTCATCCGCAAACGGATTGGTGGGGCTCAAGCCGACGCTCGGCCTCATCAGCCGCAGCGGCATCATCCCCATCTCGCACAATCAAGACACCGCGGGGCCGATGGCGCGCACCGTCACCGACGCCGCGATCCTTCTCGGCGTCATGACCGGAATCGATTCGCTCGACGCCGTCACGGCGAAGAGCCGCGGTCACGTCCTCGCCGATTACACGCAGGTCCTCGACGCGAACGGATTGCGCGGCACGCGCATCGGCGTCGCGCGGAAATACTTCGGCTTCAGCGACGCAACCGATCGCGTGATGAAAGACGCGATCGACGTCATCAAGCAGCTCGGCGCGACGGTCGTCGATCCCGCGGACATGGACACGACCGGCAAATACGACGACAGCGAATTCGAAGTGCTCCTCTACGAATTCAAAACGGACCTCAATGCGTACCTCGCCTCCCTTTCTCCCAACGTGAAGTCGCGCACGCTGGCGGATCTCATCAAATTCAACGAGGAGAATCGCGAGCGCGAAATGCCGTACTTCGCCCAGGAGCTGTTCGAGCGCGCCGAAAAGAAAGGGCCGCTCACGAGTCCCGAATACAAAAAAGCGCTGGCGAAGAATCGCCGGCTGTCGCGCACCGAAGGAATCGACGCGACACTCGCGAAGCACAAGCTCGACGCGCTCATCGCCCCGACCGGCGGACCCGTTTGGTGCACGGATCTCGTCAACGGCGATCACTACACCGGCGGCTACTCGAGCGCCTCGGCCGTCGCCGGCTATCCGCACATCACCGTTCCGGCCGGCGCCGTGTTCGGCCTTCCGGTCGGCCTCTCGTTTTTCGCCGGCGCGTGGCGCGAAGCGGATCTCCTCAAATACGCCTACGCATTCGAACAGGCGACGAAAGCGCGCAAACCGCCGCAGTTCCGGGCGAGCGTGGGGCATTGATGAACGAGCGCAGATTCAACTGGCCGCTGTGGACCGGCTTTCTTTTGACGATCGCCGCCTTCCTCACGTATTTCTTCGTCTTCGCGCGCTGGCCGCTCACGCGCGATGTGCCGTGGGCGACGTTCGCGCTCTACGCAATCGCGCTCGCGCTGCTCGTCGCCGGATTGCGGCGCGCGTTCGCCACGCCATCGCGCGCGCGCAAGATCATCTCCTCGCTCGTCGCGCTCCTCGGCACGCTGGTGACGGTCCTCTTCCTCTTCAGCGTGCTCGTGGGATCGAAGCTGAAGCCGTCGCCGAACGCGCCGGCAGTCGGTGCGAAGGCTCCGGAGTTCACGCTGCCCGCCGCGAACGGCAAGCCGGTGTCGCTCTCGCAGCTCGTCTCGTCCTCGCCGAAAGGCGTCGTCCTCATCTTCTACCGCGGCTACTGGTGACCGTTCTGCAACTCCGAGTTGCGGAGCATGCAGGAACATCTCGCCGAGCTCGAAGCAGCGGGTGTGCGCCCGGTCGCGATTAGCGTCGATCCGCCCGCGGTCACGCGCGATCACTACAAAAACTTCTTCACGTATCCCTTCCTCTCCGACGAGAACGCGGAGGTCATCAACCGTTATCAGATTCTCGACAAGGGAGCGGGGATGGGTGGGCACGACGTCGCGCGTCCCGCCGAATTCCTCGTCGACCGCAGTGGCGTCGTCCGCTGGCGAAAGCTGACCGAGGATTATCGGGTGCGGACGCGGCCGGACGAGGTGTTGGAGGCGGCGAAGGGACTCTAGATGAAAAGCGGAACGTCGCGGTCGAGCGATCGCTCGATCTCGAGCTCCACTTCCGCGAAGGAGCGCGCCACGAGGACGAGGCTGTGATCGCGCGCGTCGTGTGACGTCGTTGCCAGGATCGCGAGCCGCGCCGCAGCAGCGGCGAGCACGCGCGCGCCGATCCGCTTGCTCGCCTCGGCGAGTGAATTGGCGGCGACGACGACGGTGGCGCTCTCGCGTTTCTTCGTCGCGTCGACGATCGTCGTCAGCGCTCCTCGCGCGTCATCGAGGAATCGAAGCGCGATCTCACGCGCGGTATCGGTATCGGTCAGCGTTGCGATGTTCATGCGGCCTCCTCAACACGGGAGTCCGCAGTTGCGGCCGTTTTGATACAGCGTCAGCGCGCTTCGTTGAGCAGGAGCACCAATTCGAGCGTGCGGACGTCCGAGCGCGACGGATCGGCGACGCGATACTCGCCGTCGCGATGTTCGATCTCGCGCAGGCGAATGACGTCCAGGCGGCTCACGCCGTATTCCTTCGCGAACGCGCGCCACGGCTGATCGACGTCTGCGTCGATCTCCGCGTCGCTCAGCATCGGCTCGCCCGCGCAGTTGAAGTGCTCGCAGCCGAACTGCTCCGCGCATTCGGGACACGGTCGCGGATCGCTGAAGTCGGCGAGCTCGCTTTCGGTCAGAACGCGCATCACACCGCCGCGGCGCTCGCGCACATACGTCAGGCCGCTCTCGCTGCGCGAAAGGAAGTCGAAGCGTTTGGACATGATGCGCGGCATTCTACTCACTCCTCACGGCGCGTCGCGGCGGAGTCTTCGCGACGAACGCGTCGTGCTGCGATGAGATGCCGAATCCCTGCGTCGGCGACCCGGCGGGGATATGGATGCGGTCGCCGATCGTCGCCGCGCCGATTCCGTGTCGCGGCAACTGCATCGAGCGCTCGCGTCGCCACGCGCCGCTCGCGAAATCGAACGATTCGACCTCTTCGAACACGCCCGTCGGTGTCGCCGGATTCCCCTCGCCGCCGAACACGTACATCCGGCCGTCGAGCACCGCGGCGGCAATGCCGCTTCGCGCGGTGGGAATCGGCGGCAGCGTTGCCCACGTGTTCGTCGCCGGGTCGTAGCGCTCGAACGCATTCGAGTTGCCGCTGAATCGTCCCGACGCGGCGTACAGCTTCCCTTCGTGCGCAGCGGCGGCGAGATGCTCGCGCGGCGTCGGCATCGGCGCGAGCGACGTCCACGCATTCGTTCCCGGATCGTAGACGAGGAGCGCGCGTCCGCCTGGAATGCCGCCGATCACGTACACCTTGCCGTCGATCGCAACCGACGCATGCGCGCCGCGCGGCGACGGCAACTCCGCGACCTCGCTCCATCGATCGAGCGCAACGTCGTAGCGATACATCGTTCTCTGCGCATCGAATGCGAGCGTTTCGTATCCGCCGGCGACGTAGATCGACGAGCCGATCGAGACCGTCGTGTGATGCCGCGGCTTCGGCAACGGCGCGACCAACCGCCACGATCCCCTCGACGGATCGAACTCTTCGACCGACGACAGAATCGCCTCGCCCGAAATGCCGCCGATGAGATAGAGCTTCCCGGCGGCCGCCGCGACGGCAACTTCCTGCCGCGGCGTGATGACCGGCGCGAGCGTCACCCACCCCGCCGCGTGCAGCGACGATGCGAACACAACTGTCGCGAGGACCGTGCTTCTCATGCAAAGATCAGACATGGCACAACGCGATTCGGAATCCGTTCTCGAGTTCACTGCGCGCGCAATCGTCGCCGGCATCGGGTTCGGCGTATTGTTCGGCGCCGCGAACGCATACATCGGCTTGCGCGTAGGACTCACCGTGTCGACGTCGATTCCGATCGCCGTCCTCACCGTCGCGCTGCTGCGCCTTCTTCCGCGGCGACACGAAGGCGGCGTGATCCTCGAAGCGAATCTGGCGCAGACGATCGGCTCCGCGAGCTCGTCGCTCGCGACCGGCACGATCTTCACGATTCCCGCGCTTTTTCTCTGGGGCATGGCGCCGCCGCTTTGGCAAGTCGCGATCCTCGCGCTCCTCGGCGGCTTTCTCGGCATCGCCGCGATGGTGCCGCTACGCCGGCTGCTCATCGTGCAATCCGCCGATGAGTTGCCGTATCCCGAGGGGACGGCGTGTGCCGAGGTGTTGCGGGCGACGACGACGGCGGCGACGGGCAGCCGCTGGATCTTCATCGGACTCGCGGTGGGCGCCGTGGTGAAGCTCGCGCTCGGCGCGTTCATGCTCACGCGGCCCGATCTCGCGGTGCATGTGCCGGTGCTGCCGAAAGCGGAGCTCGCGCTCGAGATCGCGCCCGCGCTCCTCGCCGTCGGCTACATCCTCGGCTACCGCCAATCGTCGATCATGGTGTCGGGCAGTTTGATCTCCGCACTCGTGCTGACGCCGATCATCGCGCTCGTCGGCTTCGCACTCGTCGCTCCGATGTTTCCCGAGCTCACGACGCCGATTCACGATTTGACGGCGGGACAGATTTGGTCGAAGTACGTGCGCTACATCGGCGCCGGCGCGGTGGCGGCAGCGGGACTCGTTGCCGTCGCGCGCGCGCTGCCGACGATGGCGACGTCATTCGCGGCCGTCGTGCGCGGACTGCGCAAGAGCGGCGTCAACGTCGGTGAGGAAGGCGTTCCGCGGACGGATCGCGACGTGCCCGCGTGGGTGGTGATCGCGGTGCCGCTGCTGGTGATCACGACGCTCGTTGCGGTGCCGGGACTGCTCGCGGGCAACATGCCGTTCTGGCCGCGGCTGGTTGCGTCGATCGGCGTTGCGATCTTCGGCGTCGCGTTCGTCGTCGTCTCGTCGCGCATCGTCGGCCTGATCGGCGTGTCGTCGAATCCGACGTCGGCAATGACGATCGTGACGCTCCTCGGCGTATCGGTGGTGTTCGTCTTGATCGGCTGGCGCGATCCTTCGGCGCGCGCCGCGATTCTCACAGTCGGTACGGTGGTGTGCATCGCGGCATCGAAGGCCGGCGATATCTCGCAGGATTTGAAGACAGGCTATCTCGTCGGCGCGACGCCGGCGCGGCAACAGCTCGGGCAATTCATCGGCGCGGCGGTCGCGTGTTGGGCGATTGCCGGCACCGTGCTCGCGCTCGGACGTGTGTACGGATTCGGAACGGCGGAGCTCGCGGCGCCACAAGCAACGCTGATGAAAACGGTGATCGAAGGCGTGCTCGCGGGCTCGCTGCCGTGGGGACTCGTGGCGATCGGCGCCGCACTCGCGATCTGCGCGCTCGTCGCGGGACTTCCGGGACTTTCGTTCGCGGTCGGGATCTACCTGCCGGTCGGAACGCTCACGCCGATCTTCATCGGCGGAATCATCCGGCGCATCGTCGAAGCGCGGCGCAAGGGGAAAGCATCGGAGAGCGATTCGGGCGTGCTTGCCGCGTCGGGCATGATCGCGGGCGAAGGCCTCGCCGGCGTGCTCATCGCGCTGCTGGTCGCCGCCAAGGCGAAACCGTCGATCGCCCAGGCGCTCGATGCAATTCATTTCGGGGCAAAGAACTTCACGTGGCTCACCGGCGTGCCCGCGGTGATTGCCGGGATCATCGTTGTGCTCGCCGTGTGTGCGCTGCTGTTTCGAGCGGGGCGGGTGGGAGAGGTGCGTTAGGGCGAAGCGATGACTAAACGCACCACGCACATGAGTTTCGCAATGTGCGAAGTCGGTGTCTCACGTGAGGAACGTCGAGGCGGTTCGGAGCATCCGATGAAGTCGTTGGGCATCTCGCTCGAGAGTGCAAAAGGAAATCGCCCTCTCGTTTTCGCCACAGCGGTGGGTGTGTTCATTGTCGCTTTCGCGGCGATTGCGCCGGCGGCCTTCGCGACGACGTTCATCGTTCCCGTCGACGAAGAGCTCATCGAAAAATCGGGAGCGATCGTCACCGGCGTCATCACATCAGCGCGAGCAGTCGAGGGGGAACGGGGCTACGCCGAGACGTTCTACGAGGTCGCAGTCGATCGCGTTCTCAAAGGACCGTTGCGCGCGAAGTCGGTCGTTACGATCAATTCACCGGGCGGATCGACTGAAGAACGGTTCACAGTCGTTCATTCCGCCGCGCACTTTGCCATCGGCGACGCAGTGCTGCTGTTTCTCGTAAGGCATCACGGCGGCTGGACACCCACCGATCTGACGCTCGGCAAATTCCGGTTTCTGACGACGAGCAAGGGATATGGAGTTGCGGTGCGTGACGCCGACGATGTCGTGGGGTGGGATCGCGACGGGAAGGCGCACAGAGAGAAACTCCGCCTTGAGCCGGAGTTTCTCGCGTTCATTGCCGATCGCGTCGCGGGACGGAAGGCCAATCCTAATTATCAAGTCGCCACGGACGACTTCTCGGCAACGGCGTCTGACAAAGGGCGCCCGCAGGTGCCGGATCTTTTCGACGCGCCGGCCACGACGTATTCGCTCAGCATGCTGAAGTGCGATCTGCAGCGCTTTCCCGGGCGATGGGACACATTGCGCATGAACGCAGGCATACCGTTCTTCAAGAACGCGGCGCAAAACGCAGCAGGCCTCGGCGACGGAGGAATCATTCTCATCCAGAGCGCGCTCGGAGCCTGGACGAATGACTGCGGCTCGGCCGTGAACATCTCGTACGGAGGCACCCGCAGCGAGGTCAAAGCAGACGACGGCTTCAACATGATCGTCTTCAATGATCCGAATGGCGATATCGCCGAATCGTGGAACGGGACGGGCGCGATTGCGGTGACGTTTTCCGTCGGGTTCGGAACGCATACATTCGACGGCGTCGAGTTCGTGAACCTCTTGGACAGCGACACGGTTTTCCAGGATGGGTTTCCAGGAAACCATCCGTTCATGGAAGAAGCTCTGACGCACGAGATCGGGCACTCGATCGGATTCCGCCACGCCGACAAACACTACATCCCCTCGTGTACGGCGCCGGTCTGCGAGATCACGTGTACGGAAACCGCGTGCGATCCCGCCGTCGAGGAATGCTCCTCTGCGGCGGTCATGACCGCGTCGCTGTCGTCGTCGACAAATGACTTCGCGCTCCAACCATGGGATCAGCATGCGGCAGGCAAGCTCTATCCGGCCACATGCACGCCTGTAAATCCGCCGACGAACGTCATTGCGACGGCTGCGAGCAGCAGCGTTGTCAATATCTCGTGGACTGCCGCTGCGGGTGTCGCTTCGTATAACGTCTATCGGTCGATAGACGCCGTCAACTACGCCTTTGTGGGAAACACCACATTCACGTCGTTCAGTGACATGGGACGCTCGGCGAACGTTGCGTATCTCTACAAAGTGAGGTCGGTGAACGGCGGCGAATCGAACGACAGCAACAAAGATCTCGCAACGACCGTGATCTTCACCGACGATCCGCTGATCGTCGGTACAACAGCGGTGATGGCGACGCACATGACACAGCTACGCACCGCGGTCGATGCGGTCCGTGCGCTGGCCGGCATCGGCGCGGGAAGCTATCTCGATCCCACTCTCACGGCGGCCGTGACTACGATCAAGCGCGCTCACATCATGGACCTTCGCGCGGCGCTGGATGAGGCCCGGTCGAGCTTGACGCTTCCGGCGATCGTCTATGGCGAGTCGCTCACCGCAGCGGTGACGCCCGTAAAGGCTGCGCATATCAACGAGCTTCGAAACGGCGTCAAATAGGAAATCGAAGGATGTCGACGATGAAACGCCACCTTGCCGCACTCTTGATGTTCGTTCCTGTTTGGCTCATCGCGGCGACGGAAACGCCCGTCAAGATCAAGCTTGCGCAACGGAGCGTGAGCGCTTCGGGAATCACACCGAACGGAAACGCCGCGGTGCTGGCGGTGGCGCGCTCGCGCAATCAGATCGGATTACAGGTCTTTCACTGGCGGATGGTCGTGCGCGACGACGACGGAGACGGCGTAATCACGATCCCCCTCAATCAGGATCTCGCGCGCAACTCGGTATGGGCAGTGGTCGACGTCGAGACCGGCCGCACCAGCATTGCAAGGCCCGAAGGCTCACCGTTCACCTCCATCGCCTTTCCGACGGGGACGCTGAAACGCGACGAGAAGGGAGACATCGAACGCTTCCAAACAGGACGTGAATTCGTCGATGCGATCCTGGTGCGGCCGAAAGGCGGAGTGTGGACCTTCGCCGGGAGGGAAGGCGGCTCCAACGATGACGACAAGACGCCGGACGGCAAGCTGAGCTTCAAGACGATCTCGATGCAAAGCCTCCTCGGCAAGAGCTCGCCACCGCCGCACTTCAACAAAAAAGACGTCTTCATCATCATCGATCCGCAGCGCATGGAGTACTACTCGACCGAGGTGAGCGAATGAGGCGGATCTGGATCGCTTTGGTCGCGGTGATGGCCATTCCTGCGTTTGCACAGCGTCCGCAGAACCTGGCCAAAGGCTTCTCGCCCGACAAGATGTACGAGTTCAACGACGTCGATCACATCAACACGTTCAACGGCCACCTCAATGTCGTGTTGCCGCTCGGACAGAGGTATCAAGTGAGCCCGGCGCTTTCGTATCAATTCGTGCTCACCTATGCCGGAGGCAACTGGGAGGTGAATCAAGACGTCGACCTAGTCTGTCTGCCGGACGAGGGCTGTACGGCCGTCACGAAAAATTACATGTATCCGGCCGGAACATGGGAAACGAATCCGCCGCGCAGCGTGGGTCTCGGATGGCGACTGTCGTTCGGCGAGCTCCACGATCCAAACGAGCTGAGTGAATTTCCATACCGTGCGCCGGATGGTTCAGAGCACCAATTCCACGGCCGGTTGCATCACGAGAACCAAACCGATCCCGGATTTCCCGATCCCGATCCGGGAATCGACTATACGAACGACGGCTCGTATCTCCGCATGCGTCGATACAACGACCTGGACGGCGTGCCCGTGGCCGACATCGAGTTTCCCGATGGGCCCGTGCATCAGTTCATCCAGTCGGATGGGCGATTGCGACAGATGCGCGACGCGTTCGGCAACAAGGTGACGATCACGGAGACCATTGCCGGCACGATCAAGACGTGGACGATCAGCGACGGATTTCGAACGCATACCATGACGTTCGAGCGCGTCACGACAACGCCGGCGAGCGATACCGTCGACCTGCCGGCATTCGAGATTCTGAGAACGCTCGACGTCGCCGCGTTTGACGGTTCGCGAGCCGTGTACACGTTCGTCTATCGCGATAATGGGACGTCGCTGATCTCGCGTAAGGCGAACTCGTTCAATCCCGACTGCACGATCAGTCCCGGAACGCGCGTGCCGATCCTCGACCACATCGAACTTTCTGACGGCGCAGCTCCGCGCGTGCTCTATCGAATGGCGTACGACCTCGGCGACAACTTCTGGGACCCTGCGCGGAGCAACGGTTCGTCATACAGCGCGGAAACGGGCGTTCCCGGAGTCTTCACGACGGGCACCGGATGCATCGATTCGCACGGAGGGTTCACAGGCAACCTGACGTCTTTGACGCTGCCGACGCTGGGGTCCATTCACTGGGATTATGGGAAATACACATTCCCCGGCGAATCGGCGCCGATTGGCGTCTCGCCGACGGGCGAGCCCGGGCCGTCGGGCGGCGCGGCAATCGTTCATTCCGTCGGCGTGCGGCAACGAACCGAGCGCGATCCGAGCGGCAAGTATCTCAGCAAGCGAACGTATACGAATCAGCTCTATCACGACGGTCCGATCAAGACGACCTCGCACACGATCCTCACGCAAATCGACACCTATACCGGGTTCGACGAAACGACCGGGGCGAATGGCAGCATCTTCTCCTCGTCGCTGAGCTTCTACTCGGCGGCGTGGCAATCGAATGCGACGTTAGGAACGAAAGGCGGCGAATACGGCGCACCGTTTACGCGGCGCGCGACGGACGCAACGTTCACGTACGGCATCGCCAACCCCGATCCGCTCGACGCCAATCGATTCCTTTCGACCGCGGTGCTCGACGGCGCTGGCGTAGTGCAGCGCGTCACATACGTCGCCTACGAAGGCGACAACACGGACATGACGGCGCGCAATGAGAGCAACCGGCGCCTCAAATCGGAGCGCACCGTATTCAAAGATGACGGTGACCGCTACACGACGACGACGTACAGCGACTTCGACGGACTCGGCCACTATCGCACCGCCACGACCGGCGGAACGTTCGAAGGTAGCAACGTCCGCACGACGACGACGGCGTTCAACAAACGCGACCTTCTCGTCGACGCACAAGGCTTCGACTCCGGCATCTACACTCCGTCCACACCCGACGCGGGATTCACCCTGCCTCCGACGAACGAGCCGTGGATCCTCGGCACGTTCACAAGCGAGGTGATGACCGAGGGCGCGTCGACGATCAAGAGCCTGTCGTGCTTTGACCGGACGACGAATTTTCTCTTGCGACGTCGATTGCTCAAAGGCGTTTCGCCGGGCGTCAATGACGTCATCGTCAAATACCGACCCTGGCTCGCGCCGAATTCGGCGGCCGGCAACGTCGCGTGGGAAGAGACATTCGGCGGCGATCGAGATCCGCTGGTGTTGAGCGGCTCGTCGGAGCTGTGCTCGACAGTCGTCAACAACATCTTCCGGATCTATACGGCGCATGATTACGCGAGCGGATCGCCGCTCCGATCGCGCTATCGCAGTCCCGCGACCGGCGGCGATCTGCCGTTCAACACGTATGAGGCGACGGTCGACGCGAACACCGGCCTCCCGAAAACGACCAAAGATTCGGCCGGACTCGTGACGAGCTACGGATACGATCTGCAATCGCGGCTCAGGTCGGTGACGACGCCCGACGGTCTGACAACGACCTATACGTACGCAGACGCCGCGTTTACGAACGGCATCTTCACGCGCGCGGCCGTGACTGCGGAGAGCAACGTCATTGCAGGAATCGGCCGCACGCGCAGCCGCTATGAATACGATGCGCTCGGACGGATGGTGCGCGAGAAGCGCCTCATGGAAAGCGACTCCGCGCTGCGCGTCACCGAATACAACGACCTCGGCTTCCGAACCTCGACGTCGGTCTGGACGCGCGTTCCGGCCGGCAGCAGCACCGATCCGATTCCGGCTCACAAGACCTCGTTCGAGAACTTCGACATCTTCGGCCGCGCGCGAACGATCGTCGCACCCGACGCAACGACGACCTCGCTCACCTTCTTCGGCCAGAGCCGCACCGATCGCACGGTCAACGTCGCGATGCCCGGCGGCGAGGCCCCAGCGACCACCATCGAGATCAACGACCGTTTCGGCCGGCTGATCAAAGTCCACGAGGGCTCGGCACCTTCGGGAGCCTTCGTCGAGACCCGATACGCATACGACGCGGCGGGACGGCTGACCGAAGCGAAGACGTTCGGCGATGCGACGCAGACGCGCACGTTTGCGTATGACGGGCGCGGGTTCCTGACCGAGGAGTCGCATCCGGAGCTTGGCGCATCGGGGAACGGGACGGTGCATTACGAATACGATCCGCGCGGTCATGTGATGCGGAAGTACATCGGATCAGGCTCGGACGGCTTCGATCTCGAGTTCGAATACGACTTTGCCGAGAGACCGACGAAGGCCAAACAGACCGTCGGCGGCGCGTCGATCAAGGAGTGGGACTACAACGACTGTACCGTGGGCGGCGCCCCCGCCGACTGCGACGGTCGATTGCAGCGCGCGACGCGCTTCAATACCGATCCCGTGCTCGGCAATGTCGCCGTCGAAGATGCGTTCACATACCACGCGGCCACAGGCCGCCTCACCCGCAAGAAGACGACGGTCGCCACCACCGCCACGTTCCAAGGCATGGAGGCGAACCTCGATCAGACGTGGAACGCGTTCGGCCTCATGGCGACGCAGAGCTATCCGGCGTGCACGAGTCCCGCGCAATGCGCGGCGCAATCGACGCCGCGGACCCTCACCTACAGCTACACGAACGCTCTTCTTACGGGGATCAGCGGTTGGATCAGTGCGATCGGATACGAGGCGAATGGAATGATCCGGTCGGTGCAGCACAGCAATACGCTGAGCGAAGTCTGGGCGCCCGACCTTCACGGGATGGCGCGGCCGTGCCGCATCTCGGCGTATTGGGGGTTCGTGGCACAATTACAGAGCGGCGGCGACGAGTGCGGCGTGACCGAGCCAGGCGCGCCGGTCTGGACCACGGGGCGGTATCAATACGACGCAGCAGGCAACATCAAGCAGATGGGAACGACGACGTACCGATACGACGCGGTGAGCCGGCTCAGCGAGGTCACGCCGTCGGGCGGGAACCGCGAGACGTACGGCTACGACACGTTCGGCAATCTCAAAGCGACCGACCCGCCTGGCCAGCGATGTACGGTGATCAACGGACGCTTGACGTGCTGGTTCCCGTCATTTCTGAAGATCGATCCCGACCCGGCGACCAATCGCCTCCGAACCTGGAGCTACGACACTGCCGGCAACGCAACCAGCGATGGTGTGGCAACGTTCCAATGGGACGGAGTCGGCACGATGCGCTCGTCGGTCCGACAAGGAAAAGAACTGCACTTTCTGTACAACGCCGACGACGAGCGCGTTGCGCTAGTCGAGCGCGCGGGCGCCCAAGACAAAACCACGTTCACGCTGCGCGGCCTTGATAACCAACTGCTTCGCACATTCGTGAACGACCCGCAGTCGTGGAGCTGGAAAGAGGACCAGATCTGGCGCGGCGCGAGTCTCGTCGCGAACCTCACCCCCACCGCCACCCATCACTACGCCCTCGACCACCTCGGCTCCCCTCGCGCGATCACGACCACGTCCACCGCCGCGGTGTCGTTCCAAACCTTTAGCGCCTTCGGCATGGGCGGGCTCGCGGGCGGCGGGACGCTGATGTTTACCGCGCATGAGCGGGACGACGCGGCGTTGGGTGGCGGGGTGGTCGGGTGGCCGGATTATATCCACGCGCGGTTTTATGCGGCGGGTGGAGGGAGGTTTTTATCCGTCGATCCGGTCCTCGATATGAAGAAGGCGGTGCGAGAACCTCAGATGTGGAATCGGTACGCGTACGTTACGAACAATCCGCTGCAGTATGCCGACTCCGACGGACGATATCGAGACGGCTATTATGAAAAGCCGATGACTGCGGAAAATTTGGCGATGGACGAGCATACTCCGACGGTCATTAAAGGAGCGTTCTACACCCAGGGCGCGCTCCTGGCTTTGGCGGGTGGGCAAGTTGGCGTCGGAGCATTGAATAGACTCGCGCTGAACATTCTGGTGCGCATTCAGGTGGCGAGAGCAGTGGCTCAAGCGGGAGCAGCACTGGCCACCGAAGAAGGATTGCGACGCGCTGCGAGTAGTGGTGGGCCAACGGTTCAACTTGTCACCAATCAGACTCAGGCTCTGGCTGCAAACCGAGAGCTCTCAGCCTCCACTGGACAGGCGCTCGCTAACGCTGCGCGAAGCGGTGCGGGCGTAAGGACATTCGTAGCGAATATCCCTCAAGCGCTTCTCAAGGGCCTCGAAGCGGCGAAGCTCTTGACAGTCACTAGAACTGAAATAAATGGAGTCCAGGGCACGGAGTATGTGTTCGCCCCAGGCGCTGCGAAGTACATTTTGGACTTCTTCAAGGAGTCAGTGAAAAAGTGATGCCTTCGAGGGTGCGGTGGTGCTGTGTTGCTTTCGAAAACAGCTATCAGCAAGCTGGTGAACGAATCATCGCGATTCTGGTCGATAGAGATTCTTGCGGTGATCCTCAGTTCTTGCTTCAGGCGCGCGCGTTCAGAAGAGGCGATGAACCACCGCCGCTAAATCTTTCAGTACCAATCAGTCTTATCGCGGAAAGCAGTATTAAATATTGCCCCTGGTGCGGTGTATCACTGCGAAAGTGGTACAAGAATATGGTCGATCAACTCGCCCGGCCCGGACTAAAAATCGATCGCGGGTTTTGAAGACCGTCTCCACAAGCCCGCCCGCGCGAACGGACGAGCGGAGCACGGTGCGATCAAGCAGCCGTCCGGAAATGTGCGCATCTGCTACGACGCATCGAAGAAGGCGACCGTCGAGTGACTTCTCGTATCGGAGACACGTCAGCGCAGTGAGCTGAGGCCCTATGACGTCATCGTCAAATACCGACCCTGGCTCGCGCCGAATTCGGCGGCCGGCAACGTCGCGTGGGAAGAGACATTCGGCGGCGATCGAGATCCGCTGGTGTTGAGCGGCTCGTCGGAGCTGTGCTCGACAGTCGTCAACAACATCTTCCGGATCTATACGGCGCATGATTACGCGAGCGGATCGCCGCTCCGATCGCGCTATCGCAGTCCCGCGACCGGCGGCGATCTGCCGTTCAACACGTATGAGGCGACGGTCGACGCGAACACCGGCCTCCCGAAAACGACCAAAGATTCGGCCGGACTCGTGACGAGCTACGGATACGATCTGCAATCGCGGCTCAGGTCGGTGACGACGCCCGACGGTCTGACAACGACCTATACGTACGCAGACGCCGCGTTTACGAACGGCATCTTCACGCGCGCGGCCGTGACTGCGGAGAGCAACGTCATTGCAGGAATCGGCCGCACGCGCAGCCGCTATGAATACGATGCGCTCGGACGGATGGTGCGCGAGAAGCGCCTCATGGAAAGCGACTCCGCGCTGCGCGTCACCGAATACAACGACCTCGGCTTCCGAACCTCGACGTCGGTCTGGACGCGCGTTCCGGCCGGCAGCAGCACCGATCCGATTCCGGCTCACAAGACCTCGTTCGAGAACTTCGACATCTTCGGCCGCGCGCGAACGATCGTCGCACCCGACGCAACGACGACCTCGCTCACCTTCTTCGGCCAGAGCCGCACCGATCGCACGGTCAACGTCGCGATGCCCGGCGGCGAGGCCCCAGCGACCACCATCGAGATCAACGACCGTTTCGGCCGGCTGATCAAAGTCCACGAGGGCTCGGCACCTTCGGGAGCCTTCGTCGAGACCCGATACGCATACGACGCGGCGGGACGGCTGACCGAAGCGAAGACGTTCGGCGATGCGACGCAGACGCGCACGTTTGCGTATGACGGGCGCGGGTTCCTGACCGAGGAGTCGCATCCGGAGCTTGGCGCATCGGGGAACGGGACGGTGCATTACGAATACGATCCGCGCGGTCATGTGATGCGGAAGTACATCGGATCAGGCTCGGACGGCTTCGATCTCGAGTTCGAATACGACTTTGCCGAGAGACCGACGAAGGCCAAACAGACCGTCGGCGGCGCGTCGATCAAGGAGTGGGACTACAACGACTGTACCGTGGGCGGCGCCCCCGCCGACTGCGACGGTCGATTGCAGCGCGCGACGCGCTTCAATACCGATCCCGTGCTCGGCAATGTCGCCGTCGAAGATGCGTTCACATACCACGCGGCCACAGGCCGCCTCACCCGCAAGAAGACGACGGTCGCCACCACCGCCACGTTCCAAGGCATGGAGGCGAACCTCGATCAGACGTGGAACGCGTTCGGCCTCATGGCGACGCAGAGCTATCCGGCGTGCACGAGTCCCGCGCAATGCGCGGCGCAATCGACGCCGCGGACCCTCACCTACAGCTACACGAACGCTCTTCTTACGGGGATCAGCGGTTGGATCAGTGCGATCGGATACGAGGCGAATGGAATGATCCGGTCGGTGCAGCACAGCAATACGCTGAGCGAAGTCTGGGCGCCCGACCTTCACGGGATGGCGCGGCCGTGCCGCATCTCGGCGTATTGGGGGTTCGTGGCACAATTACAGAGCGGCGGCGACGAGTGCGGCGTGACCGAGCCAGGCGCGCCGGTCTGGACCACGGGGCGGTATCAATACGACGCAGCAGGCAACATCAAGCAGATGGGAACGACGACGTACCGATACGACGCGGTGAGCCGGCTCAGCGAGGTCACGCCGTCGGGCGGGAACCGCGAGACGTACGGCTACGACACGTTCGGCAATCTCAAAGCGACCGACCCGCCTGGCCAGCGATGTACGGTGATCAACGGACGCTTGACGTGCTGGTTCCCGTCATTTCTGAAGATCGATCCCGACCCGGCGACCAATCGCCTCCGAACCTGGAGCTACGACACTGCCGGCAACGCAACCAGCGATGGTGTGGCAACGTTCCAATGGGACGGAGTCGGCACGATGCGCTCGTCGGTCCGACAAGGAAAAGAACTGCACTTTCTGTACAACGCCGACGACGAGCGCGTTGCGCTAGTCGAGCGCGCGGGCGCCCAAGACAAAACCACGTTCACGCTGCGCGGCCTTGATAACCAACTGCTTCGCACATTCGTGAACGACCCGCAGTCGTGGAGCTGGAAAGAGGACCAGATCTGGCGCGGCGCGAGTCTCGTCGCGAACCTCACCCCCACCGCCACCCATCACTACGCCCTCGACCACCTCGGCTCCCCTCGCGCGATCACGACCACGTCCACCGCCGCGGTGTCGTTCCAAACCTTTAGCGCCTTCGGCATGGGCGGGCTCGCGGGCGGCGGGACGCTGATGTTTACCGCGCATGAGCGGGACGACGCGGCGTTGGGTGGTGGGGTGGTGGGGTGGCCGGATTATATGCACGCACGGTTTTATGAGGCGGGCAGTGGACGATTCGTCTCCGCGGATCCGATCTCGAGCACGAACCTTGGAATGCCGCAGAGCTGGAATCGCTATGCCTATGCGCTGAATAATCCCGTCAGCGCGAAGGATGCTGACGGCCGCCAAACGTGCGGCATTGTGCCGAAACCTGACGAAGATCCTGACGCTGCACTCCTTCGTCAGATGATGGAGCAGATCCCATCGGCCGAGCATCCATTCGTCATCGATCCGCGCGGCAGGCCTATAGAGACAGCGGGGAACATGCTCTTCCTAGCGAGCATCGTTAGCCCATTCATTGGCGACGAGGCGGTTGGCATAGCCTCCAGAGCGGAGCGCATCACCCGATACATGGGGCCTGGCGAAGCCGAAGTCGCTCGTGCGACGGGAGAAATACCAAATACGGGTCCGGACGGAATTCGCAGACCGACACATGTGACAACCGATAGACCTCTCAATAATGCCACGGCCGCCCAGCAAAAATACGAACTGCCTACGAAACCCACCCATAGAGCCACGGTTCCCGGGAATCGCGTCCCCGCACTCAAAGCAGCACCTGACGGTCGTCCTAAAACCTCTGGCGGCGGCTCGCAAGCGGCGACGAGCGAGCCTATACCGGTACGCCACGATGAAATCAAGCCGTTGCGTCCGGGTTTGATTGAGACAATCTTGGGTTGGTTCAAATGAATGTACCTGAGCGGATAACGGTTCGTCTCAAATGCGACAGCAAGTGCGACCTCAGTAATATCATCGTTCAGTTGACCGTGACGACCGGTAAAAAGAATCCTTACCATATTCTTTTTCCTAAGACCGACGAATCGGGTCTCGCGACACTGACGCGCGATGAATTCATTGGTCAATTCACTGATCACTGGGAGGCTGGCCTCATGGACCATGGCGGCACACCGGAGACAGCTCATTCTCTTGTACGCATCGAACTGTACAACCCATCGTGGGCTCTCAAACATCGCTCATCTTCACTGGCATGGCCTTTGTTGAAACACCAGCGTACAAGGTGGGCCTCGCGTGATGAGGAGTACCGCTACCGCACATCGTCACGCAATCTAGAGTTCGCCGCGCTACCGATAACGGTCGACTTGCACGAGGCGCACAACATCGTACTTCCCGTAACGCCGCGGCCAGATACTACTGGGCATCACTGCGAGTGACATCGTCCTCCCAAGAGCGAGACAGGCGTGGGAAGCGCCATTGTTCGGCGTCGTGGCCACGTCGATTCGAAAGAAGCTGCGAAACAAAGCATGCCCTTTGCGTCGACGGAGCGTGCAAACGATGAAATATCTGGAGAACACGCCGTTCAGGTAACCTTGATGAATGGATCAGTATCGAAAACGAAGAGCATGTTTGGCCATGGATGGCGACTCGCTGTTGTGACTATGGCTGGAATAGTCGGTGGGTTACTGTTGCCAAGTCCAACTCTATTCATCGCTTGGATCATCTGGCCAGGTGGTGAACACGACCTCTCATCGGTACTCATGTCAGACGTGCGCTTCGCGTTCATATATGGCGGAGGAGCGATTTTTGGGGGATGGATACTTCACGTCATCCTCAAGCGACACGCCAGGTGGTATCGACAGGAACGTCACATGTAGCACTGTCCGTTGCGGCGTACGAAGCGCCCGCCTTCGCGCTTGCGGGCACCGGCGACGCGTGCGGATCCGCGTCCACATGATCACACGCTCGCGTGATCGAGGTCGCGCTGCTGCAAACGCGGCGCACCACAGTCCTCGCGAAGAATCACGAGCAGCGCGTCGCACCGCGCGGTAGACCGCGGCCGGGAGCGCGCGCCCACGCCAGCGAGTAGCATGGTCAACATGTTGACCAAGAAAGACGTCTGGCGCTCGCGCTGCGCGACGCGGCTGCGCATCACTCAGTCGCCGCCGCGGGCGGCGCGTAGTCGAGGCCTCCGGCTCCCGACGGCGATGACGACGCGAGGCGCCGCGGAACTGGCCGATCGATCGCGACGGACGGCGGAGCGACGCGCTCGAGACATGGCTACAAAAGCGGAGCGGAGAGCTCTTCGGCCTGAGCGACGGTCGCTCCTGCGGCCGTCGCTGCACATCGCGAAGTGCCGCGTGGCGCGACGCGTCGACGCGGTCGGGCGGTGGAGGCGTTGACGCGTCGCGTTGCGCGGCACTACGGCACTCGCGAAAAACTCCGGGTAGAGGGAAGGCGGAAGGTCGATTACGAGCGCAA